>Ga0213859_10000434_pt1 | contig 19021 bp, 30 predicted proteins | sample PICome_2_FD_160133 | JGI IMG/M metagenome (GOLD analysis project Ga0213859, IMG submission 160133) | Coastal seawater microbial communities near Pivers Island, North Carolina, United States - PICO304 | ecosystem: Environmental > Aquatic > Marine > Coastal | place: USA: North Carolina...
AAATATAATTGCAAGAAGTAGACTTTCGTCCATTCTATTTTTAAATGCATTATAGATTCCTTTGGTAACTTCAGTCATCAACTTTCGTCCCTCCTATTTGTATATAAAAGGATCTCTTTTCTTAAGTTCCTCTAACTTCTTCTTAACTGCACGTTTGCGTTTCCAATCGGCAATTATTTTTTTAATCCATGTAACCATTTTTTACTCCTTAATCTAATTTTTAATTCATTAGATTCTGCGGCATTAACAATACTGTACAATGTATATAGTCTACCATATCTAGCCACAGCATCGCCTATATCGTTTACATCATCTGCCCAGTCAGGTAAACTCACTGACCAGCCTAGTTCGATTGCCTCATCTATCAACTTTGACCCTGCTTCATCTTTATCAGGTATCACAATGACTTGCTTACCTACTCTATTAATTAGCATAGCTTGTTGGTCTTTTATCTCACTTCCGAGAAGTGCTACTCCGTCAACATGTAGAGCATCTATAGGACCTTCGCAAACAATAGTAAACACTTTGTTTGGACCTTGTTCATCTAAGCCATAAACGAATCCAGGCTGTTGCTCACTCATATACTTAGGTTGTTTATCTGGCTGTACTGTTCGTGCTGTCCAACCTACAATACGTTTTTCATAATAGAAAGGGATTATCAAACGATCCCTATAACCTAATTCAGGTGTCCAATAGTAATCTGTATCATCCATAAACAAATTTCTATCTTTCATGTATTCAAAAATCTTTACTAGATTTTTATCTACACCTGTAGGTTCTAATGCACACCAGTCAGCCCATTGATTAATTGGTCTTGCACCTTCTGGCAATTCTACAGTTTTAAATTTTGGTAATTCGACTAAAGGCTGTTTTATTTGTACGCCTTCGTTCTCTTGCATAACTGTGAGTGCAAGTTTGTTTATAACATCATCTGGCGTACCTAGCCATGCAAGTAGTCTACGCATTTTACCACTAAGGTTACGTCCTTGTTGCCAACTTGCTTTGTAGCCACAGTTGAAACAATGATAACTTACACCACCATCTGGATTAGTAATAAGTCCACCACGTTGTCTTTTATCTGCACTGTCTCCGTTGTGTATACAACAGGGTGCATTAAACGAAGTCCATCCACTAGGAGTAGTCTTACGCTTCGCTGGCAAGTATTGTGTTATTGTATCATAGACTAAGCTCATAGTATTATTATACTATATTGTAGCCTCAATGTCAAGTATTATTTCGTTAATTTGAACAAAATAAATTCATTACCGTTCTCTGGCTTGACTGTGATAGCAGGATCACCTGATGGTGCTTGTTTTCCTACATAAGTCCATTTATAGCCTTGTGCTATCTGTTCATTACTTCGTTCGATAAATTCTGCATTGTTGGCTGAAGCCAGAGCCACAAAAATGACTGCTAATAGATCATGCATTTTAGTGCCCTTCTAGTTTCTGATTAAGATTTTATCTATGCTACCAGTGTTGCCAGAGTCATTTGTTTTTACAAAACGCAAATAACTAAACACACCATTAAAGTTAACATAGTGCGGTGTTGTTGGATTTGATAAAGTTTCTGTTGTTATATCAAACCAACGTGTGCTTGTATTGTCACCAAGTGTACCTTGTACTTTGACAGTACCTGCAAATCCTGTTGAATATATAGCGGCAGTGTGCAATGCTTCATTACTATTAATGTGTGGTTCTGCATCAACTACTGAGCTTATATCATCTAAAAATGTTACTACTTCTTTACTTTCTCTTGCACCTGGAAATGCAGATCCTGTAAGTTCAATAGTTCCTGATGGTCCAAATTGATCATCAGCATAAGTTAGTGTATTTGTAGCATCAGATGTTTTATTAAGATATACAACATAACTAAGGTATTGCCCATCAATATTAAGTGTATCAGCGTCTGTGATATTGATTGTAAATTGCCCTTTATAGCTAGGTGTACTTGTTTCTTTAATTGTACCTGTATAACGTTTAAGTAATACATCGTCCTCTGTGAATACTTCTACGTATGGTGTGTACGTATTAAGTATTGATAATGGTTTATGGTCGCTATTTTTAATTTCAAAGGTAATAACATTGTCTATACCTTTGGCTATTTTTATGTTTCTTTGATACACTTTTCTATACTCCGTTTTCCCGGCAAAGCCATCTGAGACTACTACCGAATGATTAGTTGCTAAATATCTTGATACTAGTTGCATATAAATTTCCTAACTAGTGTATTTATTGGATTATGCTGAGAAAAGACATAGAAGAAAAATTTCCGTTTTTAAGTGTTGTCACTTATGGTGGCAACGAATATATCGGTATCATTAACAATCAAGATGCTTTTATAACAAGTATGTACATTTATACAGATCTACGCTCAGATGAAGCTAGGGCTAAATTTATAGAACTAGGCGAAGTTTGGTGGTGGGAATCTAATCGAATGATACCTATTAATATATTCTTGCAAAAAGACATGGACCAGTTTAAACCTATTATGATGACAATGAACAGTAAAGACGTTAAGGTATCCTTAGGACCAACAGTTAATTTGAATAAGTTATCTGTAAAAAGGGTAAAACGTAAAAGTGTTCAATTACTTAAAAAACCTAAGTAATACTATTCTTATATTGTAGATACGTAAAATAATCAATTACAATTAATTGAAAGAAGAATCCTAACGGCGTAAGTATCGCACCGAATAGTACTAATGGTACAAGTACAGTCCAAAACATTATACGCCATAAGTATGATGCCACATGCTCTCTAGGCCAAACCCATGTTAACCATGGACCAGGATCTTTTGGGTTCTTAGGTCTAAAATCTTCGAATTCATATTGCATTTACATCCTCGCAGATTAAGTTCATGTGTACCACAACAGCTACAGCATAACTGACAGCATGTGCTTTTTTGAAGAAGAATCCTTCTTCCGGTTTTACCCAAACTTCATCCATTATAGTATCCCAATCACTATCTTGTAGATGTCTTTTTGCAGGACGTATGATAGCCAATACTGCGGCCAGTTGTGGGATATTTCTTGGCTTTAGTTTTTTGATTAAATCGTGATGCCCTGATACATGAAACACCAGATCGCAAAAGTCTTTTGTCTCTAACAGTTCCCATAACGGTTCCTTGTTCATTAAGTGTCGTAAGTGTTCTTCGTCTCTTACCTTGTCGTATATACTTACATTAAGAAAGTCTAACTTAAAGTAACCCCTATCCTCTGCTGTTTTATAATCAACAGTACATAGATTGTCAACCGGATTGTGTGGACATTCTGTTACATACACTCCAGTGTTATGTTTTTTACCTGTATCTAATTTTGCCACACGATGCTTTAGTTTTTCAAGTGCTATCGTTCTATCAGCAAAGTCGATATCAATATCAGGCATTTATATTTTCCAGCTCTTTAGTTGTTCTTTAGTAGGCTCCATTGGATCTACTTTTTCTATTTTGCCACCCTTAGCTAAAAACTTAGCCATACGCTCATCAAGTTGTTTTTGCAATTCTTGTGGTGACGGAGTCGTATAATCTTTTTTATCTTTATCTTTAGTCATCTATCTTTCTCCAGGAGTTTGGTTGTAGTTTAGTTGGAGTTCTTCCAATGTACTGTTCTCCTGTTTCTTGATCAATCAGTTTCCACTTTGTAGGGGCTTTTGTTTTTATTACAAGTGTCACTGACTTTTCAAGTTCTTCCACTGTGTCTCCGTTCTTAAGTTTTCTTTGCTTCTGCATCGGCTACTGCTTTTTTCCATACTACAGGAGCAACATGTTGATCCATTGTAACACCATCTAAATGATCACACTCATGTATAAAACATCTTGCTGAATATCCGTTCAACACCTCTGTGAATTTTTTGCCTTTGTGATTTGTCCATGTTGCTTTTATTTTGTGCGGTCTAGGTATACTTAGTATCACTCCTGGATAGCTCAAACAACTTTCAAACATATCAACTGTTTCTGCATCTTCCATAACTTCATAGCTAGGATTTAATGCTAGTACATCTCCGTCGGTTTGATTGTTTGCCATATTATTAACAAATACAAAACATCTTACATTAATTCCACATTGATTAGCGGACAATCCAATACCTACTTCTTTCTTCATCAACTCAAGCATTGAATCTCTTAATTCGCTTGCATCATACTGCGGATTGTCAAAGTCAAACTCTTCAGTAATCTTTGTTTGCAATATTTCATTTGGATGAGTAACAAGTTCTAGTTTCATATATTCCTCCTATTCTTTATCTTTATAAAAATAATCAACTACAAATACTCTTTTATTATCACGTACAGGATACGACCCATGTAACACTGTGCTTTTAAATATCAATACATCACCTTTGTTTGGTTTGTAGCACAAGTCATGTGTATTGCCCAAACCATCATAAAGATATGCAAATGTTGCACCATGCCACGAACTATCATCATTGTCTGGCTCTGTTAAGTAGCATACTGCACTTATTTTCTTTACACTTTGATCGCTATGCCTATGTGCTTTTTGCCAGCCACCTTTTCGATATTCTACAGTCCATAATGCACACAGTTCTGTAAGTTCTATATTTAATCCTACTTCGTCTAGCTTTTCTTGTAAAAATGGCTTGTACTTCCATTCATTCAAAAATGCTTGCGGATGTATATTCCACTGTTTACCTCTGTATGTGCTAGTCTGATCACTTACGTCTTCTCGTGTCTCTGACGGGAAAACTTTTTTATCCCAATGATAGTCAAACTCTTCACTGTCAGCGTAGTGTGTTTCTATAATCCACTGATGTTCATTTCCTAGTAAGTGTGTTTTCATAGATTAGATTCCTTTGCAACTTCTTTTACAACTTCAACATCTTTAGGATTTCTTTTGAAACGTAATGCCCAATGTTGTGGTTCAATAATTGTATAAACAAATCCTAATTGTTCATCTGTAAACTTACTTAACATCTCTTTACCTGACTTACAATTAAGTACGAGCCAAGGACTTACTTTACCATCTTTTATATCTCTAGTTACTCTATTTAAACTTGCATATCTAAAGTAGTCATGCCAAGGTGCGTCGATTTCAGCAGACCAATCCATCATTGTATTGATTGATCTCTCAATAGCTGTATCCATACTTTCTTTAAGTACTAGTTCTGTTGCGTATTTCTCGTACAACTCATCACGACACCAGTGGTCAAGTTTGACTCTTGAAGTAACAACGTAATCGATATATTTCTCTGGGTAGAGCGGTCGTACATTGTTAACAAAACTGCCGAACTTAACAAAAGCATTATAATAAGGACTTGCACAAAAGTCTTCATATGTTTTTTCTTTTTTTGTACCTGCACTTAGTTTATAAAATCTTGTAAATGCATAGTAACCTGTCTGCACACGTTTTTCGTCTTTTTGCAATCGACGTCTCTTTTTCTCACACATGTGAACTGCCAAAGTTTTTTCTCTTGTAAACGATGATCCACAGTATTCACATTTATATGGTTTAGAGATTGACATCTTTTTTATTTGTACCGTGGGCTTCTGCAAGCCCTTGTAATTCCTTTTTTGTAGATATTCTAGCAAGTAATTCTACCTCTTCTTGTTTCATGTTAGGATATAGATTCATTAAAAATTTTACCGATTTGTTATTATCAGATGATCCTTTTTTCTTATGTCCTATCCATTCGTGGTATGCAATATTCTTTGTGTTTCCGCTCAAGCATAGTAGTTGCCATAACAGTTTTTTATGTTTTTGTAGAGTAAAGAAATGCTTGTTGTAATATTCGTTTGTTTTGAATACAGCAAGTTCTTGCTTTTCTCTATTGCCTTTTACACTTGATACATATCTGTTCAGCAAGTAGAAACTTACTTGTTTCTTTTCTTCATCTGATAGTTCGTCCCATATATTCATGGCGCCCATATCAACTGCGGCTAGTATGTCTTTTATTGGAAGTTTACTCATAATATGCTACCGAATCGCTTTTATATACTTTTACATTATAGTTGATTTTGTCAAAGAAGTCAACCAGTTTCTTATTGTAGCGGGCACGTTTGTTTTCAAAAAGCACAACAGGCCTCCACTTTAGTATTGTTTGAATAGCACCTTCAAGCACTTCTAATTCCATTCCTTCTACATCAATTTTGATAAGATCAACTTCTTTCAATTCAAATCCGTCTAATGTTCTTACTGATACACTGTATTGTTTAAATCCTGTTACATGTCTTACAATGCTCCCGTGTTTTGGATCTTCAAATCCGTTATCTGGTATTGTTAATACCCGTTCTTCTCTTTTGTTGCCTAGTGCAAAAGGAAACTTTTTTACAGTGTTTGGTATACTTAAAATACTTTCTGGATTTGGTTCAAATGCATATACACGTTTGAACTTGTGTACAAAATCTATGCATGTATCTCCGTTATGGGCTCCTATGTCAATATAGGTGCGGAAGTTTTTTACATATGGGATTGCCCAATCATTTATTTTTTGTACGGTCATTTTTGTAATTCCATAGATGAATATCTTGTTCTGTGTTTATTTCTACACCATTAAATTCTGTATGGAAGCAACCTATGTCTACTCCATTCTTTAACCAGCGAAGTTGTTCTAGACTTTCTACCTTTTCTTCTAATGGAACATCTAAATTTGGATACTTGTTTAGTGCATGATTCTTATATCCATATATACCTAAATGCCAATCACCGTAACCCATCATTCCTCTACCAAACCACAAACATTTATCCCCTGCTCTTATCATTTTAACTGAACTAGGTTTACTTTGTTCTTCTAAGTGCATGTATGAATATAATGTTGTAACATCAAATTTACTCAGTCCTTTTACTACCTTTTCAATCATATCTGGTCTTATGTCTGGCATGTCTCCTTGTACATTCACATAGTTTCCGTAATTTAAATCACGTGCCGCCAATGCACATCTTTCAGTGCCATTGCTTGCTTCTCCTGTTAGAATAAAACTAGGAACTATTTCTGCTATCTCTAAACTGTCTGTTACAACATAAGTGTCATAATCAGTTTGCACACAAGCATCGTATACTCTCTTGATAAGAGGTACTCCGTCAAGTTCTACTAACATTTTATTTGTTAGTCTTGAACTTTGTAATCTTGCTGGAATTAATATTGCTGTTTTCATCTTTGCGCCATCATTGTAAGTGTTAAACTGCAAACTTTGAATTTAAATTTGCTGTTGTCTTGTTGTTCATATATAGTAATCTTTGCACGATTACCACTTGTTTTATCATATTCTAATCTAAAAGCATCATGTAGAAGAACGCCGCCATTAACAAATGTACCCCATAGATCATCTTGTAGCATCTTTTCATAATTCTTATCATGCCATGCTCTTGCTAATACATTGCCACATATATCTGGTAAATGTTTTTTTACTTCTTCACGTGTTGTAAATTTTACAGGAGTATCTACTAAACTATAAACTTGTACTTCCTTGCTTTCATAGGGTACTATACTTGTAGTCATTATTCAAATCTTTCTCTAACCATACGTACAAACATTTGTACATTTTCTTCCGGGGTAGTTTTATGTATACCATGTCCTAGTCCACAGATCCATCCTGTGGTATCTACTGTTTGCATAGTATTAAGGAATTCTTCAATGTGATGTCTACACTCCTTGTGCGGAAGTAATAATAGTTTTTCATCAAAGTTACCTTGTATAAATCCATCTTTATATTTTTTGAAAGTATGTCTGATATCGACAGTACTATCTACACCTAATCCTACCCAACCCATTTTATATAGCGTAGGTAAACATCTTTTATTTAAATGTTGAGTGTAGTAGCCTGTGTCGCTCATTATTAACGGCTGTAATATATTTACGTATTCTTTTTTGAAATAACTTTCACTCATATTAGCAACACCACTATCTAATATCATTACTTTTTCTGCACCTGCATCTAATTGTAAATTTATATTACGTACAAGGACAGGAACAATAACTTCTTTTAAATATTTCGTTTTCCATTTTAAACTCATATTTGGTTTCTTGCCTGTTGCATAATTTAATAGTGTCCACGGACCTCCTACAAAACCTATCAAACTTTTTTTACGGTGTAGTAATTGTCGTGTAGCCGTAACTGCTCTTGCTTGGAATTGCATATGTTTTACTGCAAGTTCTACGTTTGAATGATCTTTGTAATTGTCTTCGTTTATGTACCATTCAAACTTTGGCCCTGGATTGAATTCTAAAGGAACGCCTAACCCTTCTATAGGAAATAAAATATCACTAAACAATATTGCAATATCAAAATCAAATTGATCAATTGGCAACATTGCTGTCTTTGCGGCTAAATTAGAAAGTTTGCACATTTGTTCAAATGTCCATTGCTCTTTCATTTCCATGTAGCCTTTTTGATATCTACCTGCTTGACGCATCATCCATATAGGTGGACATTTTTGTTTTATTTGGTTACATGCATTTTCAAATTTTTCGTTCATACTGATATTTAACTATATCACCTACCACTTGTTCAAAGTCTTCTAGTCTAAGCATATTTGGACCGTCACTTGGCGAGTCATCAGGCACAGGGTGGACTTCGAGGAAGAAGGAAGTGATCCCAAGAGCAGACCCGCTACGAGCCAACCCAGGGACGTAATCACGATTGCCCCCACTACTAGTCCCCTGTCCTCCGGGTTTTTGTGCAGAGTGCGTACAATCAAACACGATATCATTGTCATAATTAGTGAGCATATACATAAGCCCAGTGTAATCGACAACAAGAGTATTGTATCCAAAACTTGTACCTCTTTCAGTTATCCAAACCTCTTTCGCACCGTCTGTCTTACTTAGTATACCTTTGACATCCCAAGGTGCAAGGAACTGTCCCTTCTTAATATTTACTATTTTATCTGTAGCACAAGCCGCTTGTATTAAATCTGTTTGTCTACATAAAAATGCAGGTATTTGTAATACATCTACTATATCGTTAAAGAAAGTTTTAATATGACTTATTTGTTCTACTGTGTGTACGTCTGTAAGTGTCTTACAGCCCACTACTGACTTTATTTCTTTGAAATCATTTAGTGTAGTATTCAAACCAACTCCTCGTTTACCTTGCATACTACTTCTATTTGCTTTATCAAAACTTGCTTTAAAAATATATTCAATATTGTGTAAATCGCAAACACGTTTACATTCTTTAGCAATTTGTAAACTTAATTCTAATGTTTCATGTTGGCATGGACCTGCTATAATTCTCATTTGTTGTCCTTTACAATATAATAAATTTCTTTTAACTTTTGTATGTGTTTTTGTAAAATCTTGTGTTTTTCTGAAGCTATCATTATATCTTTCCATTCATCATAATCTATTATTCCCATTGCTTCAGCTACTGCTTTTGGCTCTCCACCTACTATCCATCTTGGAATGTTATTGTGTGGTGGGTCGCGATAACGAGCGTAAGTAACTCCGTTACTACGCTCGTATATCAAAGTTTGTCCTGGAATCAACGATCCCATTACACCGCTACAAAGTATACAACACTTACTGCCGCGATAGCAATGCTACCTGCGTTAAGTTCATCAAACTTACCACTTAGAGCTTTAATTACTGCGTAAGCAATAAAGCCTAAAGCAATACCGTGTGCAATACTAAAAGTCAACGGCATAAGCACAGCCGCCAATACTGCTGGTGCATATTCAGTTACATCATCCCAGTCAATGTCTGCAATGTTGCGTAAGAAATATGTAGCAATAAAGATTAAGGCTGGTGCTGTAGCAAAAGCTGGAATGCTTTGTGCCAAAGGAGCAAAGAATAGACATGCACCAAACAGAATAGCAACTACTACTGCTGTCAGTCCAGTTTTTCCACCTTCTTTAATTCCTGCACCGCTTTCAATATACGATGTTGTATTAGATGTACCAACTAAGGCTCCTGCCGAAGTTGCTACGGAGTCTGCTAGTAGAGCTCTATCAATACCTGCTACTTCTCCTGTTTTCTTGTCTACTTTGCCTGTCAAATTAGCAACACTTGTAAGTGTACCAGCAGTATCAAAGAAGTCAACAAATAGAAAAGCAAATGCAGTACCAATAAACCCTGCTGTTGCAATCATGCTAAAGTCTAAGCTAAAGGCATGTTCTGGACTAGGAATAGCACCTGCAAATCCGTTTAGATCGGCAATACCAAAAATCCAAGCAATAATACTTACTGCAAGAATACCAATGATAATTGCACCTGGTACTTTTCTTTTGTCTAGCATAGCCATGATAACAAATCCAAGTCCTGTTAATAGTACAGGCCAACTTGCTACATCACCTAATCCAACTAGTGTTGCTGGATTATCAACAACTACGCCAGCATTCTTCAGGCCAATAATTGCTAGGAACAAACCAATACCTGCGCCTACTCCAAGTTTCATTGACTTAGGAATACTATTAATAATGTACTTACGTGCTGGTGTAACACTCAACCCGATAAACACAATACCTGCTACGAATACAGCCGCCAACGCTTGTTGGAAGGTATATCCCATGCCAAAGATTACACCGAAAGTAAAGAACGCATTTAGTCCCATACCTGGTGCTAGTGCCACAGGCCAATTAGCCCATAGACCCATAATCAGTGTGCCGATAACTGCGGCGATGATTGTTGCCGTAAAGACAGCGCCAAATCCCATACCTGTTCCTTCAGTTGAAAGAATTGCGGGATTGACAACAGTAATGTAAGCCATTGTAAGAAATGTAGCAATACCTGCCATTACTTCTGTCCTAACGGTAGTTTTGGCTTTTTCAAGACCAAATAGTTTTTCTAACATATTTCTCTCCGTTAAGTTTTAGTGCCTTGTGATCGACGAACAATGTCGTCATGATTAAATTCAGCCCAGTATAGTTCAAAAGCGACACCGTCTTCTAAACCTTCAAACTGGTGAACCTTGCCGGGCTTCACCTGCGTAAAGTCGCCAGCCTCTAGAATGGTTTCATCTACCAAACCATCCTGTACGCCATCTTGCCAAACACGGACAAGCATCTTGCCCGATTCAACATAGAATCCGTTCCATTTAAATTGATGCTCATGTTCTGAACATTTGAATCCTTTTTTAAATTCAATTCGGTGAAATTCCAAAACACCATTTGCGTGGATCAATTCAGTTTGACCCCAAATCTTACCTGCTTTCATTAGAACAATTCTCCATATTTGATTACTTCTGTCTGACGTGTAATGTCCTTGATAAAGAACGCACACAATGGATCTTTACCCTGTTCCATAGGAACACTTAACAGTTGTCCATTACGCATTTTGGGAAAGTACCATTTGACATCATTATAATAATTAATTACCTTTACTTCGCCGAACTCAGGCTTGAAGCTGGCAAGTGGATTAAACAAGAATGCTTCAAATCCTCTATCTCCTATACTTGTAAGTGGAAGTATTTCTAAATCATTTCCACTATCGCTACAGCCTACGGCAATGTGCCAATCTATTGGCATTTGAATTTCTGTTTCACCTATCTTTAAAACAACACCTGGTGAACTAAACGACTCTAAGAAAATTAAAGGTATATAATAAAAATCAGGATTGTTTGAATCTGAATTATCTAGTACGCTAAAACGTATGTCTTCTTCAATTTGATCTGGTAGAGTGTTTAAATCTAGTGCAGTGTTTTCTAATGTTAATATTTGCATATATTAGTTCCAGTCTATTTTTTCGATTGTAAACGGGTACTCTGCTTCTTTGTAAAATTTCTTACGCTGAGTTAGATGTCGCTTCGCAAACTTACATGTTGATGTAAGATCCCATATCTGTACGAAGTCTTTATCTTTTGCCTTTCTAACGCCTCTGCCTATACTCTGAATAACTCTCACAAAGCTCTTTCCAGGCTCAATGAGAACAAGATTAAAAATACGAGGTATGTTAAGACCAACGGCGGCCACACCATATGTCGCAATAATAACTTTGTTATCTTCTTCTTTAATTTCGTCATAAGTTTCTTTTCTGTCTTTTACCTTTACACTACCACTTACAAATGTACTGTCTGGTATAAGCTCTGCTAACATTTCGCCTGCACTAATCCTATCTACTAGGATCAGAGTATTGCCTGATTTTGAAACCTTATGTAACAATTTAGAAAGATATTCAATACGTTCTTTGTTTGTTACAAGGTATTTTAATTCTGATTGATAATCACTATGTACTTGTGTATCTATTAGTTGACAAATATTAACATGACATTGTGATAGTACACCTTTGTCTTGTAATTCTTTTGCTGTAATATTTCCGATAACAGGACCAAGACTAGCATGAATACTTTCAAACTCAAACTTTTCTTTTGGTATAGTACCAGTCAGTCCCCAACGAATTGGAGCGTTACGCAAATTACGTGTTAACAATGTTTTGAGTACTTCTGCTTTTGCTTGATGTACTTCGTCGATAATAATTGTGCTTACACCTTCAAGAAACTCTGCAAGTGATAATACTGCTGATCCGTCTTTGTTCTTCTTATCAAGTATATTCAAACTTTGCCAAGTACAGATAGTGTGAGTCTTACCTAATTGTTTCCTATCACCAAAGTATACACCCACATCGAGATTACAATTAATGTAGTCCTCTTCCGTTTGCTCGACGAGACTCTTATTGGGGACGATAACAAGGCTACGCCCGTATCTCTCTGTCATGTGACTTAGTGTAGCTGTGGTGATAGTTTTACCTGCACCAGTAGCGATCTGTTGCAAGCTCTGAGGGTTATCAAGGAAGTTATTAATTGCTTCTACTTGATAGTCTCTCAAAATAATTTCTTCTCCTTCTGCAGGATGTCCTTTAGGCCAACACACTCCTTGGTCAGCCCAATAACGTTCGTTTACATGTGTGAATTGCAAATCAATAGGATGTCTTTTATCAACAATATCAACTATTTCTACACCTTGTTTGTGTAGTATATCACTTACAATATTAAGATGATTTACATATCCTGTGCCACCGATACCAAAGAAAGCAACCTTACCATCCCAACGTCCTAGTTTATATTGCGGCATATAACGTGCATAAGGCACTTCAAATTTAAGTGCATTAGCAAGTTTACGTCTAACATCAACTTCAAGACCTTCAAGTTTGATATTTACTTCGTCTTCAATAATTAGCCTACATGTAGCCATGTATATACTTCCTCTCAGATCGATTCCAATGACCGCCAGTTGCTATTTCATCATATACAATACGTAGATCAAAAGCTTCAAAATAATCTGTAACATGATTACGTGTAAGTTTTGAACTGTCAAAAGATAGACTGCAATTAGCAGTCCAATCAGATTGCAGTAGCGGCTTTGGCAACTTATTACTACTAATATACACTATTTTTGTATTATTGTCAACCTTATTATTAAGTCCTTGATTTCTAACATAATCATTAAACGGATCTGAACCATCTTTCCTAAACAAGACAGTCATTTGTTCAGTAGGTATGATATGTTTGAAAATATTGTGTAATTCAAATAACTGATCATGTGCATCATTATTCTTCAAAGCAATAATAATAGGCAATCTATTCACTTCAGTTATTGCACTAATAAGGTCGTTTAAGTTTACAGATTTGTTATTTACGAGTACAACTGACTGTTCTCTTTTAATGATGTTTTGAGCTAGTGTACTAAACTTTGAAATGCTATGTTGAAGTGGTAACTTATCGAACTCAACAAATCCATATAGATATCTGCGTTCATAGTATAACGCAAGATTATCTTCATCTACTTCTCCAAGACTATCTTTCAAATTTTTAATAGCAATGTCTGGAATGTTTTTTACTTCATAATCATATACACCAGGTAGATATTGATTTTTGTTATTTTCAAAAACCAACAATTGGTTATAAGTGTCTAGTACTTCTTGGTGTATACTAAACTTGGATTCAAATCTACTTGCAATATCAACTAATTTAAATACATTTTGTGGCGTAAGCGGAAAGCAATGTACATTATCTTGATAGGAATGAGCTCTAATATTGATTTCATTTAATCTTCTTAACTCTTCAACTCTATCTATAACTTTCTTATTGAATGGAAATCTAATGCCTAGTACATCTTCTTCTTTGTATCTTAGAATTTTAATCCAATGAGATCTGTCAATTTCTCTTAAAGGATATTTCAATACATCAACATATTTGTTAATATCAATATCATTATCTTGCCACAGCCTACCATAGGTTAAAAGTTTTTGCTTTACTAAAGCATACTGTCTATCTGTCATAGCAGTTTTTCTTGACACTTGCCTATGTATACTTTTTAGGATAGTTTTATCAGTGCTTTCCATCTTACCTGATTGTACTAGAAAGGCAAGACAGTCTTCGCACGTGGCTGGATTCTCTATTTTCATATGTATATTATAAACTAAATTAACTTAGAAGTCAAGTGTTTTAATGGGATTCCTTTAGAAATTTCTTCAATAGTGTACTCGGTGTGTGCATAGTCATTCAACCATTGTGTCCTATCACAGTATAAAGGATCTTCTATTTGACTCAAGTTTTGTAGTGTGACATCATATGCTAAACTACTTGGTCCTGTAAATGCAGGTACACCTTCTATTACACTGTGTATTCCTGGATTGCTAGACCAACTTACGGTTGCCCATACATTATCAAAACCCATATCAAAGTCATCATATGTACCTTTGATTTGATAGGGTTGCTGTCTTTTTACATCTTTGAATTCGTGTTCAATAGCAGGTAATGGACATCTAGGATGTGGTCTAAATAAGATTGGTCTGCTTGTTTGAGCTCTAATAGACTGTATAGTATCCATAACCCATGTACTCATAGGTTGCATTTCTTTCCACTGTAAACTTTTATCGTGTTGTCCACATATTAGGATATTTTCACCGTCAGTTCTCCAAGGTTTCAGTGTAAGTCCTAATTGATTAGCTCTTTCGTTATTGTTGCCAGTAGGTCCAAAATAAGCATCACGGTTTATTCCATTAAGGCCGACTTTCCACGTCGTGCCCCTTTTGATCCCTCCAACTTCGAGTACAATACAGGGTCTTTCCTCTCTTTGACATTGTTCCCAGATGTCACGGTTTCCAGCCATACGACCGTTGAAAAGTACGCTCCAAATAACATCAATACCATCACCACTATCAACGACAACATCATGCCCAAGAGCATTAGCACCAGAGTGAAAGGCATCAAAAACAGGGCCAGAATTGAGTGCGCCATACCTTCTCCTTAAATTAAATTTCATTCCAATATGCTTCGTTACGATTTCCCATTAGGTCTTTGCGTTTGCTATGACCATCATCTTTACGAGCGCCTTTCATGTGATCAATGTATTTTCCAAGATCACTGTTGATTAGTGGGTGACCTCCGCCACCTGTCTTTGCGGTATTTACATAAATGTGTTCACTATAATCATGAACGTTTGCATCTATGTTTTTCATAAGATTAAGAATGTGTCCAAACACATAACTGTCATGCCATTCTTCCAATTCAAATATACCATTATCGGCATCTTCATAAAACCTTTCAAACTCTTTTAAAAATTGCACACACATAGGATGATTCATATTCATGCCATAGAATCCGCACTCCGGCCATGTCTGAGATCCTTTTCCTCTACCTACATATGTAAGCCATTTGTCTTTTGGTAGTAATTTTGTAAAATCGTCATAACTCCAATCACTATGTACAAATGTATCAGCATCCATCCATACTACCCAATCTTTATTGTTTTGACATGCATCAAATACTGCATAGGTTTTATTTGCAAAACGTATAGCGTCCCATTTGAATTTTTTGTGCCAATCTCTTGGTCGCTTTGCTTTTATATGATCAGGTGGTATTCCGTTCGCTTTATCTACATTACCCCAACGTGCTTTGAATGCATTTAATTTAGGTAACACTTGTTTTGCATCTAATATTATAATGTTTTCTTCATTTGGATTATCGGGTTTGCAATCTTCTGCATACACAATTAATTTAATACTAGGATCAACTCTTTCTGCAAAACTATCTAAGAATCGTTGTCCGTATTTGTCTAATCCTTCTTTATGAAATGTTGTTACTACAGTTATCTCCATGCCCACTCCCTCATATGTCTCCAGCACTCTCCTGAACGCACTTCATCTAACTTCCAATGAAACATTGCAAGTCTACGTAACCATGCTTCTCTATCAAAATCATAGATGGGACTTTCTATTAACTTAATATCTCTGTTGGCAACTTCTGCTGATTGACTTCTATTAGGATCTAAAACAAATATAGGAACTCCTTCTATTGCCGCTACTACCGCCGGACTACTATTATAACTTATTACACAATAAGCATCATGTAAGTCTTTCAATAATGTACTTGTGGGTGAGCTTATGTCAACCTTATGGCCTATTGCACGTAATTGTTGTACATGCTTGGCTATCTTTTTATCGCCAGGATGAAATCTTACTAAAATTTTTCTATCGGTATATCTTCTTAGATCTTGAAGTAACACATGTAGCCAATTAATCACAGATAAACCGTCCATACTCCACCCCATATCTCTTTGGCACGTAATTAAAATATAGTCACCGTGTTTCTTAAAAGGTTTAAGAACAAGGTTCAAATCATCACGTAAATTCGCCCAACGCCCTGGATAAATTTTGCTATCACAATATTCTCCTGTATTAGGAAAAATGCCATCATAACTATAACGCAAATATGTTTTTGTATTTCCAGGATCATATGCTAAGAATAAATTACTATCTGCAATAATTGTTCTACGTCCAATCTCTTTTTGTCCGTCTAGCACTGCCCTCCTTAGATTAAGATGTGGTACATGTTTACTCTGTGGATGTACAAATCCTTGTAGCACAGCAACATCAGATGGTTCATATGTATTTGAATTTATTATCATTCCTTTGTCACCAGATGATGTAACACCTTCTATAAAATATTGTAATAACTTTGGCTTTTCAGGATTTTTATTTCCTGGAGGTATAGCATTCATGTATGCGTTTACTTTAAATGGCTTAGTCATATAACTGCATCTCCTCTATCATTCTAAGAGCGGCGCCTGTATTCATCTCCTCTAAACTATATTGACAGTAAGAAAGATAATGAAGTAAATTTAAAAATTTACTTTCATCTGGATAAACTGCTTCTTCAATTTTGCTAAGGTCTTTGCTAACTACACTGTCTACGCAACTAGGAGCCATTGTAAATGCAGGAATGCCATAATGCAGTGCTTCTAATGCCGCCATACTTTGATATGTAACTACAGCATATATTTGATCTCTTGCACATTGAGACGCAACACTATTTTCTTTAATTCTATCTGGACGTAATCCTTTTTCTCTAACAATAATTTTCCTGTCTGTATATTTTTTAAGTTCTGCTACTGTATTGTTAAGCCAGGTGTCCTTATTTAAATTATAAAATTGACAAGGCTTTTCACTAGGTGTAACTAATAAAATTGGACCGTTTTGTTTTGGCTTTTTACCATAATAAGTCATGTAAGGTGCAAATCTACATAACGACTGAAATCTATCAGCTGGCATATTAGGTTTAATTTTTGTATGCTGTATATTATTTTTTACAACTCTGTAAAAATGTTTTTTCTTCATTAGGTTGCCCATATATCCATTATCGATATAATAAAATGGTCTACCTGTTTCCCAGCATTTCCAAATCTCTTTGCGTTTTGTCATACTACGAAATGCAATAGGAATATCAATAGGCCAAGGGCTATCTTTAATTTTACTTGAAATTTCTTTTCTATCTATTACAAGTGCATTTGTACCATGTTGCCAATGCTTCATAATTTCGTCATCGCCATTTAACATCAGCATTTTAGGTGCTACTGTATCGTCTTGCTTTTTTACATATCTATTCATTATACCTCGTCTTCCATCATATTATATAATTCAGTCTTCCATTCCGCATGAAATTCACAGTCTCTATAGTTTTCAAACCAAGGACCGCCTTCAGTATAATGTATTAGTTTAGGCCTTTCAATATCATTGTATACGCCAACTAGATAGTTCCAAGTATGATCAATACTACCTATTTCTTCGTCTTTTAACCAACTAAATCTATGTAGGTATGCACCTGTTATTTCAGGATTGTTGACAAAGTCTTTAGTCACAACTTTGTTACTAGGATGTCCACAATTCCAAAGTACCATGCTTGACCAATTTTTTCTTGGATAGATTGTTTGCTTTTGTCCATCCATTTTAGTATCTTCTGTTACCTTGTAATCATGTTGTACACACATTACTGCATACTTGTCATCTGCTTGATCAAATAATTCTTTTATATCAGTAGTAAGAATCATATCACTGTCCATAAACACTGCCCATCCATCATAATTTGTTAATTCAGGAATAAGAAAGCGTGTAAATGTAAATTCAGTCGAAGCAAGTTTATCAATAGGGCGTGTATACCAACCTGTATCTCTTAGCTCTTGCTGTTTCAAAGGACGTACATCTACGTCTTTGTTTTTAGATATAATGCTGTGTTTACATACTTGATAAGCAATATCTTCTCTAGTATCATAACCTACAAATACTTTCATGTTGCGTCTCCAAACCATAGTGGCATTCTAAGTGTAACATTAGCCTTTTCAGTTGGTCCATCAAAGTCTGCTGTTGCATGGGCACATCCTACTTCTTTAAGAATAGCACTTTTTGGTAGATTGGTTCTTGAAAAGTCACCAATGCCACTAATTAATCTATCTGTATTGTTTGCATAAAATTCAATACATTTCTCGTGATGTGGAAACGTAAGTCCCCAACTTATATGTTCAACTGGTTCTCCGTCAACCATAAACATAGCGTAAAATATTATAGCCCATTTCATGGATCATACCTTTCTATATCTTCTTCTCGAAGTTTATCTGTGTCACCCTTCCATACTTCAACAATATGTGCAGGTGTATCGCTTTCGTTACATCCTTGGTGCCATACACCTTTAGGAATATCTACAGGATTAGCAGGATGTAATTCATATACACCACAACCATCAAAAGGATTGCCTGAGCCATTCTTCATTTTGACATGTGCTTTGCCACTTACTATATTCCATGTTTCGCTACGATGTTCGTGACGTTGCATACTCAGTTTACTATGTGGAGCAATTACAA
>Ga0213859_10000436_pt1 | contig 19013 bp, 16 predicted proteins | sample PICome_2_FD_160133 | JGI IMG/M metagenome (GOLD analysis project Ga0213859, IMG submission 160133) | Coastal seawater microbial communities near Pivers Island, North Carolina, United States - PICO304 | ecosystem: Environmental > Aquatic > Marine > Coastal | place: USA: North Carolina...
TTGCTGAGATAATAAATTGCATGCTCCAGAATCTTGATGTCTTATTACAATAATGTCAGGATGCATCGCATTTAGAGTCATTGCTGTATCAATTAAAGTTTCACCTTTTTTAATTGCTGAATTATTCATATTCATTGACATCACATCTGCACCAAGTCTTTTTCCAGCTAACTCAAATGAACTTTGTGTTCTTGTTGATGGTTCAAAAAATAGATTAATTTGAGTTTTGCCTCTAAGAACATCAATTTTTTTGTTCTTACTCTGATTTAATTTAATGAAAGTTTCAGATTCATCTAAAATGTAGTTAATATCACTAACTGATAGATCTTGGATACCTAACAAATGTTTTTGAGAAATTTTAATAGCTTTGATGTTTTTTGCCATTAAAATTAACTCTATAACTATAAAGCCATTGAATGGCAAGGATTAATTATTTAGATAGTCTATGGCTCCCTGAAGAATAAAAGCTGCTGCGTTCTGATCTATATTCTTTTCTCTTTTAGATACATTAACATCTAATTGGCTTGATAAATTAAAAGCCCCAACAGTTGATAGCCTTTCATCCCAGAGACACACATCAACATCTATCTCTTTATCTATATTTTTAGATACATCATTGACTGACTGTGCTGAAGAGCCTGAAGATCCATCCATATTTAAAGGATAACCAATGATAATTGCCTTGATGTCATTCTCTTGAATAATGTTTTTCAACTCTTCAATTAATTCATTATTTTTTGATTTAAGTATAGTTTTGTAAGGGGTAGCAATTAATTGCTTTTCGTCACAAATTGATACACCAATTCTTTTTGAGCCCAAATCTAAACCTATCAAACGACATTTTTCTGACTGTTTTTTTTTAAATTCTTCTATTGTGATCATGTTGTATATTTTAAACTATAGTGATAGTTTGCGTCATATTTAAATATCATATGAGCATCGATCTTAAAACCATAAAGCATATATCTAAATTATCAAGAATTTCAGTAGATGAGAAAAAAGCTGAAAAACTTGCTAGTGATTTGAATTCAATTTTTGATTTCATTGAAAAACTCAATGAACTTAAAACTGAAAATGTTGAACCACTTACATCAGTGGCTGAAACGACTTTAAAATTAAGACCTGATGAAGTTAAAAGTAAAAATTTAAGGGAACAAATAATAAAAAATTCTCCAAAAGATAATGAAGATTATTTTGTTGTACCAAAAGTTATAGAATAATGTCTGATATAACCAAGCAAACGCTTTCTGAATTAGTTAATAATATTAAAGAAAAAAAACTTTCTTCTTCAGAAATTACACAAGCTTTTGTTGATAGATCAGAAAAATCAAAAGAATTAAACACTTATATTACTGAAGATTTTAGTAATGCTTTAGATAAAGCTAAAAAATTTGATGACAACCCAAAATTGGATTTAAAATTACCAGGAATACCAATGGCTGTAAAAGATTTATTTTGTACAGCTAATGTAAGAACAACAGCTGGTAGCAAAATATTAAACAATTTTGTACCTACTTATGAGTCTACTGTTACTCAGAATATTTGGAACGAAGGAGCAATTCTTATTGGTAAATTAAATTGTGATGAATTTGCAATGGGATCATCAAATGAAACAAGTTTTTTTGGAAATGTTCAAAATCCGATTGATAAAAATTTAGTTCCAGGTGGTTCATCTGGTGGTTCATCTTCTGCTGTAGCAGCACAATTAACTCCAATTACAATTGGAACTGATACAGGTGGATCTATTAGACAACCGGCGTCATTTACTGGTACAGTGGGTTTAAAACCAACTTATGGTAGTTGTTCAAGATACGGAATAGTTGCTTTTGCATCTTCTCTTGATCAAGCTGGTCCAATGGCTCAAAATGTTCAAGATTGTGCTTTGTTGCAAGAGGTAATTAGCTCATACGATCAAAAAGACTCAACTTCTATTGATTTTAAAAGAAACCTGTACAGCAAAGAATTAACAAAAGATATTAAAGGAAAAAAAATAGGTATACCAAAAGAATATAGAGTTGATGGAATGCCAAAAGAAATTGATGATCTTTGGCAGAAAGGTATTGAATACGCTAAAGATTGTGGTGCAGAAATAATTGATATTTCTCTTCCACACACAAATTACGCTTTACCAACTTACTATATAGTGGCACCAGCTGAAGCATCTTCTAATCTTGCAAGATATGATGGTGTTAAATATGGCTTCAGAGCTGATGGAGAAAACCTTATTGATATGTATGAAAAAACTAGATCAGAAGGATTCGGAGCTGAAGTTCAAAGAAGAATAATGATAGGGACATACGTTTTATCTTCAGGTTATTACGATGCATATTATTTGAAAGCTCAAAAAGTTAGAAAACTAATTAAAAATGATTTTGATGAAGCGTACAAAAAAGTAGATGCAATATTAACCCCATCAACGCCAAGTTCTGCTTTTAAAATTGGTGAAAAAACAAATGATCCAGTTTCAATGTACTTAAACGATATTTTTACTGTTCCTGTAAATTTAGCAGGTTTACCAGGAATTTCTATTCCAGCTGGTCATGACAGCAAAGGTTACCCTTTAGGTTTACAAATTATTGGAAAAGCATTTGATGAACAAAATATCTTAAACATTGCTTATGCAATGGAAGAAAAAATTAATTTTAAAAATAAAATTACTGATTGGTGGATTAAGTGAGTAAAGAAAAGTTAGAATATTTAATTAATAGAAATGACAATCAATACGAAGTTGTCATTGGTTTAGAAGTTCACGCTCAAGTACTTTCTCAATCAAAGTTATTTTCTACATCGGCTACTAAATTTGGTGCTGAGCCTAACACGCAGGTAAGTTTAGTAGACGCTGCATTTCCTGGAATGCTTCCAGTGATTAATGAATTTTGTGTTAAGCAAGCAATTAAAACTGGAATAGGATTAAAAGCTAAAATTAACAAAAGATCTGTATTCGATAGAAAAAATTATTTTTATGCCGATTTACCACAAGGATATCAAATCTCTCAATTTAAGGACCCAATAGTTGGAGAGGGTAAAGTTATTTTAGATATGCCAGATGGTCAAAAAGAGGTTGGTATAGAAAGATTACATTTAGAACAAGATGCAGGTAAAAGTATTCATGATTTAGATCCAAAAAACACCTTTGTTGATTTGAATAGGTCTGGAGTAGCTTTAATGGAAATTGTTAGCAAACCAGATTTAAGATCACCAGAGGAAGTTAATGCCTATATTAAGAAATTAAGATCAATAATGAGATATTTAGGAACTTGTGATGGTAACATGCAGGAAGGATCTTTAAGAGCAGACGTTAATGTTTCTGTAAGAAAAAAAGGATCAAAAGATTTTGGTACTAGATGTGAGATTAAAAATGTCAATTCTATTAAATTTATGCAAATGGCAATTGAATATGAAGCAAATAGACAAGTTGATTTAATTGAAGATGGACAAACTGTAGATCAAGAAACAAGACTTTTTGATACTAAAAAAAACGAAACAAGATCTATGAGATCAAAAGAAGATGCTCATGATTATAGATATTTTCCAGATCCTGATTTATTACCATTAGAAGTTTCTGATGAATTTATCGATCAATTACAATTGGAAATACCAGAGTTACCTGATGAAAAGAAAAAAAGATTTATAGATCAATTTAAATTAACTCCATATGAAGCAAATATCATGGTTTCAGACATTGAAACCTCAAACTATTTTGAAGATGTTGTTAAAAAATCTGACGTTAAATTAGCAACAAACTGGATTATAGGTGAATTATTTGCTGCACTTAATGAAAAAAATTTAGAAATAACTGATAGTCCAATTAGTGCTGGTAATTTATCAAAATTAATAAATTTAATTAAGGATGGAACAATTTCTGGAAAAATTGCAAAAACTGTTTTTGAACAAATGATGGAAGGGGACAAGGATCCTAAAAAAATTGTTGAAGAAAAAGGATTAAAACAAGAAAGTGATCCAAAAGCTTTAGAAGCTTTAATTGATAAAGTAATTGATAGCAATAGAGATAAAGCAACTGAATATAAATCTGGTAAAGTTAAATTATTTGGCTTCTTTGTTGGACAAGTGATGAAAGTTTCAGGTGGAAAAGCTAACCCTCAGTTAGTAAATGAGATTTTAAAGAAAAAACTTTAGGTTCATGGGCTCAGACCTAAAAATTAGCACAAAAATTCAAGAGTACATTTTAAATAATGGACTAGATCTTCATTCAGTTCAAAAAGAAATCATTTCTTATAATGAGTCTATGGGAGATATTAAAAGGATGCAAATATCTATCTCGCAATCTCAATTTTTACACTTAATAGTAAAAACATCTAATGTTAAAAAAATACTAGAGATTGGTACTTTTACTGGCTTAAGTGCTTTATCAATGTCTCTTGCATTACCAGAAGATGGTAGAATTATTGCGTTAGATAAAAATCAAGAAACTAACGAAATTGCAATAAAATTTTTTGAGAAAGCAAAACAAAATCATAAAATTCAAACAATAATTAAACCTGCTTTAGAAAGTTTGAACGAAATAAAAGAAAATGATTTTGATTTAATTTTTATCGATGCTGATAAAAAAAATTATAAAGAATATTATGAAAAATCTTTAATATTATTAAAGAAACATGGCTTAATAATAATTGATAATGTTCTGTGGTACGGTCAAGTTGTTGATGAAAATAGCGATGATAAAATCACTTTAACTATTAAAGATTTTAATAATTTTATTTCTAAAGATAAAAGGGTTGAAAAAATTATAGTCCCATTAGGTGATGGTATGACAGTTTGTAGAAAATTATAATGTTTGAAGTATTTGGATTTTATAAGTTTATTAAAATTTCTTATTTAAAGAAAAATCAGAAAAAACTTCACAATCAATTATTAAATAAAAACATACGTGGAACAATTATTATTTCAAATGAAGGGTTAAATGGAACTATTTCTGGAAAAAATAAAGATATTAAATTGATTAAAGATTATTTACACAAATTATTTAAATTTGAAAAATTTGACAGTATTAATAATTCGAAAAGCTCTTTTCAGCCGTTTCACAAACCAAAAGTAAAAATTAAAAAAGAAGTGGTTCCAATGAACTTAAGTTTGAAAAAGAGAATTAAAAAAAAAGATAGTCATGTTAACCCTCAAAAGTGGAACTCATTGATTAAAGACAAAAAAACAGTCTTAATTGATGCTAGAAAACCTTTTGAGTATAAAGTTGGAACTTTTAAAGGTTCAATTAATCCAGATGTGGATAATTTTCGAGATTTTCCAAAATATCTTAAAAAATTAAAAAAAAATCAACCTATTGCTATGTTTTGTACTGGAGGCATTAGGTGTGAAAAAGCGTCAGTCTTTTTGGAAAACAAAGGCTACAATAATGTCTACCAATTAAAGGGTGGTATTTTAAATTATTTAAAAAAAACAGACCCAAAAAAAAGTTTATGGAAAGGTGAGTGCTTCGTCTTTGACAACAGAATTAGTTTAAAGCATGGTTTGAAAATAGGTTCTTACTCAATGTGTAGCGGTTGTAGAAAACCTATTTCTTTAAAAGATAAAAAATCTAAAAAATATGAAGAAGGTGTTTCTTGTCCAAATTGTCACGATAATTTAACAAATGATCAAAAATCAAGATTTAGAATGAGACAAAAACAAATTAACCTTGCCAAAAAAACTGGAAAAAGTCATATCTTTCAAAAAGAATATTAAAATATTTTTAGTTTAAAGAAATGAATTTATTAAAAGATGACGTCTCTCAACTTATAAAAAAACTTGCAATACCAGCAAGTGTTGGGACACTATTTCAAACATTATACACTTTAGTTGATACTTTTTATGCTGGGAAAATTTCACCTGAAGCTTTATCTGCATTAAGTAAATCCTTTCCAATCTACTTTTTAATTATCGCCACATCTATTGGTGTCACTGTTGCTGGAACTTCATTAATTGGTAGCAGTATTGGGGAAAAAAATGAAAAAAATGTTTTAGGTTATTTTACAAATATCATTCTTTATTCAGTAATAATTTCAATAATTGTATCGATAATTGGATTTAGTTTTTCTGAAAAATTATTTTTAACAATGAATTCATCCAGAGAGGTAATTACTCTTGGCCTTGAGTATACTAATGTAATATTTTATGGAACTATTCTCTTTATTCTGGTTGTTGCTTTAAATTCATTTCTTCATGCTGAGGGAGATACAGTTACATATAGAAATGCTCTTATATTATCTTTTTTTTTAAACATTTTATTAAATCCAATATTTATATTTGGATTTTTATTTATCCCAGCTTTTGGTGTTGCGGGTATAGGTTATGCAACTTTGATTGCCCAATTTCTTTCTCTAATAATCGTTTTAATTAAATTGTTAAAAAATAAACGTATTAAAGAGATCACTATTCAAAATTTTAAGATTAAATTTTTCTACATTAAAAACATTTTCTTCCAATCAATGCCAATCACAATAGCTATTCTTGGGTACTCAATTGCTGCAACGATTGTATTTACTTATGTTGCATTTACAGGAGAATATGCCGTTGCTGGTTATGGAGCAGCAACAAGGATAGAGCAGGTTGTCTTACTGCCTGTATTAGGGATAAATACAGCAATAATATCAATTATTGCACAGAATATAGGTGCCAAATATTATGATAGAGTAAAGCAATCTTATTTTACATCAGTAAAATACGGCTTGATTATAATGTTAGCGTCTGGAGTATTGGTCTTTGTAACTGCAGATTTAATGCCAAAATTTTTCTCATCTAACACGGAAGTTATTGAATATGGGTCAATGTATTTAAAAATTTCTGCATTTATCTTACCAGCATACCCAATTTTTTTTCTATCAAATGGTTTCTTTATGGCTTTAAAAAAATCTGAGAAAGCAATGATTAACAATATATTAAGGAACGTTTTGGTTCCATTTTTATCTTATTATATAGCACGTTCTATTGATGCAGACTTTAAAACTTTCTTTTATATCTGGGCAATATTGCAATGGTTAATATCAATCTTACTATTCTTTTATGTTAAATATTATATTAACAATAAATTAACTACCGGTTAATGTTTTATACAAAAAAGAAATTAATAATTTTGATAATTATTTCATCTATATTTTTTATACTTACATATAACGATGTAAGATCTGAAAATATAAATAAAATCTCAGGTTTTGCTAAAATTGTTGATGGAGATACAATCAAGATTAATTCAAAAAAAATTCGATTATACGGTATTGATGCACCTGAAAAAAAACAAAAATGTAAAAAAACTTATTTAACAATATCTTTTATGTCTTTTACTAAAGATTATATGTGTGGAGAAGTATCTACTCAAAAGTTAATTAAAAAGATTAATAAACAAAAATTGAATTGTAATATTATAGACGTTGATAGGTATAAAAGGTTAATTGGCGAGTGTTTTAAAAGAAATATAAATTTAAATTCTTGGATGGTTTCAAATGGTTATGCAGTAGCATATAGAAAGTATTCTAAAAAATATGTTTCTGATGAAATTAATGCCAAAAATAACAAATTAGGTATTTGGCAAGGTAAATTTGAAATGCCGTGGGATTATAGGCGTAAAAATTAATCTTTATAATCTTGAAGAGCTATCTTCCATCCATTCCCAAAGGTGTTTAGCAAATGATCTTCTAACAAATAAATTAACAATATTTTCGTCCTTATTGTGAATAATAACATCTATATGATTTAGCAAAGTTTGAGTTGTTGACCCTTTTTTTTCACGAAATAAGTTAAAATTAAAAGGACATCCTGAGGAAAAAAGTTCATATATTTTTTCACCTTTTATCTCTAATTGAACAAATTGGTCAGTTACATCAGTTACTGCTCCTAATGATGTTTTTGAAATATTGTTAAATAATACATCATTTAATTGGTATGTATTGGTTTCTTTGCTAGTAGTCTCATTTGATACAATCATCCATTCATCTGGACTTAACCATATGGCAGTAAGTTTATCACTAGATGAGGATGTATTTGCTTCTGTTGGCAAAATCATATTTAAACTTTTTCCTACATTTGTAAAAAATTCTCTTGTTTTACCTCTTAAATTTAATTTCATTATTGGTGCAATTTCTTTTACAGAAACACCGTTGTTATTAATTTCACTATTTGTTACTTGATTATAACTAAGCATTTAATCTTTCATTAGTTTGATCAAAAAATACTGGATTTGAAACAGTTACATTAATTGTTTTATCTTCCATAGGGATAAATAGTTTTTTACCCATCATATCTTTCCCACCTCTTACAACTGCTAGGGCTATAGATTTATTTAAATTAGGGCTAAAGTAACTTGATGTAACATGACCAAGCATTTCAACAGGACTTTTATTTAGTTCAGAAACAATTTGTGCTCCTTCCTCTAATACAACTTTAGGGTCATCTGTTAATAATCCCACCAATTGTTTTCTGTCTTCTCTCATAGTATCTGATCTGTAAAGAGATCTTTTGCCAATAAAATCATATTTCTTTTTACTAACAATCCAATCCATCTGTAAATCTATTGGTGTCATTGTTCCGTCTGTATCTTGGCCAACAATAATAAAACCTTTTTCAGCTCTTAATAAGTGCATCGTTTCTGTACCATAAGGAGTAATATTAAATTCTTTACCAGCCTCTATACATTTCTCCCATAGATCTTTTCCATAACTTGCTTGCACATTAATTTCAAAACTTTGCTCACCTGTGAAACTTATTCTCATAATTCTGCAAACAATACTTCCGATTTTTGCTTCTTTAAAAGACATGTGTGGAAAATTTTCATCAGACAAATCTAAATCAGGAATAATTTTTTTAAGAATTTTTTTGCTATTAGGGCCACACAAACTTGCTGTAGCAAATTGATCTGTAACTGAAGTTAAATATACATCTAATTCTGGCCATTCAGTTTGAAGGTAATCCTCTAATTTTCCAAGAACATTTGCTGCACCACCAGTTGTTGTTGTCATTAGATAATGATTTTCACCTAATCTTGTAGTAACACCATCGTCATATACCATACCATCTTCATTTAACATTAAACCATATCTACATTTGCCAATGCCAAGTTTTGACCATGCATTTGTATAAACTCTATTTAAAAACTCTGAGGCATCACTTCCTTGTATGTCAATCTTACCAAGTGTGGAGGCATCCAATATTCCTGAACTTTCTCTTGCAGCTTTGCTTTCTCTTTGAACTGCCTGGTGCATAGTTTCGTCATTGATAGGGTAGTACCAAGCTCTTTTCCATTGACCAACATTTTCAAATTCTGCTTTTTGTTCAACATGCCAATCATTCATAGGTGTTCTTCTAAAAATATCAAAAAACTTACCAACATTACGTCCTACAATTGTTCCAAATGTTAATGGGGTATAAGGAGGTCTAAAAGTAGTCGTTCCAAGTTCTCCCATCTTAACACCTGCTGTATCTGCTATTATTCCCAAAGCATGCATATTTCCTAATTTTCCTTGATCAGTTCCCATCCCAGTTGTTGTATATCTTTTGACATGTTCAATAGATCTGAAACCCTCTCTTAGTGCTAATTTTATATCTTTTGCAGTTGCATCATTTTGATAATCAACAAAAGGCTTAGTTTTGCCTAAAACTTTATCAGACGGTAATAACCATATGTTTCTTTTTGAAATCTCATGGTCGTTATTAACAGTAATATTTTCAAAATCTGTTTTATTTATATCTAAAAAATCTTTTAGTTTTTCATTTAAGTTTTTAAATATTTCATCAAGCTTAAAATCACCACAACAAGATCCAACACTCATTTGATCTGAATTATTTTTATTTGGAATAAATATTTTTTTATCCTCATCAAAAGTAAGTTTGTTACCTGACTGAGTATATAGGTGAACAGCTGGAGTCCATCCACCAGCAACTCCCAAGCAATCACATGAAATAGAAATTTTATTTCCAGTTACTGAAGTTCCATCATTTGATAGTTTCATTATTGAGACATTGTTTAATCTTTTATAACCAGAGGTATCAACAACTGTATGTTCCCAGTATATTTTTACACCTGCATCAATAACTCTTTTTTCTAAATTTGTTTCGGATTGCTTTCTAATATCAACTATTGCTTCAACTTTGATACCTTTATCGTTTAATGAAAGTGCACTTTCATATGCACTGTCATTGTTTGTAAAAAATATAATCTTCCTACCACAGGCTACACCATAAAAATCACTATATTTTTTAATTGCAGAAGAAAGCATTATTCCAGGTCTATCATTATTATTAAATACCATCGGTCTTTCCAAAGCACCTGTTGCCAAAATTACCTTCTTTGCTCTTATTTTGAGTAATCTTTGTCTAATTTTATTTGTCTTGTCTTTTTTTTCTAAATGATCTGTTAAGTTCTCTCTTGCTAGCAAATAATTATATTGATGGTACGCAGCAACACTTGTCCTAGTTTTTATTTCTAAATTTTTAATATTTTTAAGTTCTTCAATTTCTTTTTTTAACCATTCAGATGAAATTTTATTATCAATTTTATTACTTTCATTGTTTTCATAAATAGTTGATCCTCCCAATTCATTTTTTTCATCTAAAAGTAAAGTTTTGTAGTTATTCTTTGCAGCATTTTTAGCTGCTAGAATTCCTGATATACCTGCTCCAACTACGAGAACATCGCAATGAATGTTTCTGTGATCGTAAATATCAGGATCGTTTGATGTTGGTGATTTCCCCAGTCCTGCTGAGTGTCTTATAAAGTATTCATATTTTTCCCAGAAGCTTGCAGGCCACATAAATGTTTTGTAATAAAATCCTGCAGGAAGTAGGGGTGATAAAAAATTATTTATTCCACCAATATCAAAGTTTACACTTGGCCAGCAATTTTGACTTGATGCCTCCATTCCTTCATATATTTCAACTTCAGTTGCCCTAACATTTGGTTCAGTTCTATTAGTATTGGGATTAATTTGAACAATTGCATTGGGTTCCTCAGAACCTGATGTCATTATACCTCTTGGTCTATGGTATTTAAAACTCCTACCTACTAAATGAACATTATTTGCCAATAAAGCAGAAGCAAGTGTGTCTCCTTTAAATCCATAATAAGTTGTACCATTAAATTTAAACGAAACTCTTGTTGTTTCATCAATATATTGACTAGATTTAACTCTTAAATTTTCTGACATTTGTTTTATATCGAAGGGGGTTTTTCTCCCATTTTATAGATTGCTTTAATCTCATCATTCGAAGTGTCTCTAATCATATTAAACCATTTACGACAACCATGAGCATGGTTCCATCTTTCATATTGAACACCTTTAATATTTTTTCTCATAAATAAATATTCTGCCCATTCATCATCACTAAGTTCTGTCGGTTGTTTTGGTCTTTCTATATGGGCTTCACCACCAGCTTTAAATTCTTGCTGATCTCTCTCACCACAATATGGACAATTAATAACAAACATTAGTGAGCAACTGCTGCAGCACCATGTTCATCAACAAGGTCTCCACTTACAAATCTATTTAAATTGAATGCTGCATTAAGTTTATGTGGTTCATCATTAGCAATTGTGTGTGCAAACAAATCTCCTGATCCAGGTGTAGCTTTAAAGCCTCCTGTGCCCCAACCACAATTAAAGTAAAGTCCTTTGATAGAAGTTTTACTTAATATTGGACTTGCATCAGGACATATATCCACAATTCCTCCCCATTGTCTCAACATTCTCATACGACTAAAAATTGGATACAATTCTAAAATAGCATTTAAAGTACCTTCAACTATTTGATGACTTCCTTTTTGAGTATATGAAACATAATCATCTGTTCCAGCGCCAATAACTAATTCACCTTTATCAGATTGACTTACATAAGCGTGTACAGCGTTTGACATAACAACTGTATCAATAATTGGTTTCACCGGTTCCGATACTAGTGCTTGAAGAGGTTTGCTTTCTAGAGGAAGTCTTATTCCAGCCATATTAGCGATCACACTTGAGTGTCCAGCTGCCACAACTCCAATTTTTTTTGTTTTAATAAATCCTTTTGTTGTTTCTATACCTTCAACACTATCACCATTTCTTTTTATACCTTTTACTTCACAATTTTGAATTATATCAACACCCATTTCATCAGCACCTCTAGCATAACCCCAGGCAACAGCATCATGTCTTGCTGTGCCAGCTCTTCTTTGTAATGTACCACCAAGTACAGGATATCTTATATCTTGAGATGTATTTATAATTGGACAAAACTTTTTAACTTCTTCTGTACTCAAATAAACAGCATCAATGCCATTTAGTCTATTTGCGTGTGTTCTTCTTTTTAAATCTCTTACATCTTGCAAATTGTGAGCAAGATTCATTACACCTCTTTGACTAAACATTACATTGTAGTTTAACTCTTGAGATAATCCTTCCCAAATTTTTAACGCATGATCATAAAGTCCAGCACTAGCGTCCCATAAATAATTCGATCTGATAATTGTAGTGTTACGACCAGTGTTTCCTCCACCAATCCATCCTTTTTCAACAACAGCAATATTTTTCATATTGTGTTTTTTTGCTAAATAGTATGCTGTCGCTAAACCATGACCACCTCCACCAACTATGACAGCATCATACTGTTTTTTTGGAGTAGGGTCTTTCCATGCTCTTTGCCAATTCTCATGGTATGAAAGAGCGTTTTTGATTAATGAAAATACTGAGTATTTATTTCCCATAATAATTGAATAATTACTTTATAAATATTGAATTTTCAATAAAATCACTTATTACACAATGTCATACGGAGAGATGGGTGAGAGGCTGAAACCAGTCGTTTGCTAAATGACCGTGCGAGGAAACTTGTACCGAGGGTTCGAATCCCTCTCTCTCCGCCACTAATATAAAGGCTGATCTTTAAAAAAATCTTTCATTACTATCGGATTTTGTTCCAGCACATATCTGTACACATTATAATTTTCCAATACACGCTGAACATAGTTTCTAGTTTCTCTAAATTTAATCAGCTCAACCCAATCAACATAATTTATTTGTTTTTTTTGTGGATCCTTATTTAATTTTTTCCAATATTTAACTCTATTTGGACCAGCATTGTATGCAGCAATTGCAAATGGATAAGCACCATCATATTGCTGAATTAAACCAGCAATATAATGAGACCCTAAATTTATATTGTACTCTGGATCGGTTGTTAATCGAGATTTTGCGTAAGGAAGCTTTGCTTGTTTAGCAACTAATTTTGCTGTGTAAGGCATTAATTGCATTAAACCTTTTGCACCCGCATGACTATTTGCTTTTAAGTCAAATTCACTTTCTTGTCTTATAATCGATAAAATTAATGCACTTTCAGGAATCTTTCTTCCATTAATGTATTTAGGTGTGCTTATTAATGGATAATTGTATTTGTTATGAAATCTTTTTTGATAAGAGGCAATTTTTGATACTTGTATTGCAAAATCATATCTACTGATACTGGTAGCAAGTTCAGCAGCTAAAAGTTCACTGCCTTTAGAAACGTTATCATTAGCAAGATGTCTTAAGATAAATTTTGTATACTTGTCTTTATCTAACTCATGTAAAAGATGTGTGATTTTTACTAATTCTTTATTAAAAAAAGCTTTTCTATATTCATCTTCAACCAACATTGTTTTATCAAGTTCAAATTTTCCATTAGGATTAATTTTTAAAAATGCTAGTTGTCCGTAATATGTAGTTAAATATTTTGTAGCTTCTTTATACCATTTTTCCGATTGATCTTTATCTTTTAGTTTTTCATATGATCTACCTAACCAGTATGCGCCCCTAGAAACACTTATTGGATAATTAACGTTATCAAAAAAGTTTTTAAAATGATCTTTAGCAAGAAGTGGATCATTTAAAAAACTTAGTGCTATCCAACCACTCATCCACTCTGCTTCTGCAAATTCAGACCCTTCAGACATTCCATGATTGCTACTAATTTTATAAGCTAGTTCATATTGTTTTTTATAAATTAACTTTCGAGAAATGATTTCTCTCTCTTTCCACCATTTATCGGGTCTAACTAAATAATCTTTATCATTTCTTATTTTGAGTAAAATTTCAGTAGAAGACTCCAATCGTCCTTTTTTTCTCCTCCACTTTAAACGATCATAGTTTAATCCAGCATCATTTTTAAATTTATTTGGAACATTTTTGATTGCTTGATCTACTCCGTATCCCTTGGTCATCAAAATATGTCTCGCAGTATAGAGCAATTCATAGTCTTTAGGTAAATATCTGATTAATCTTTTTAAATCCCAATGATCACTAGTCCAAGCTAGATGATCAGCTCTTTTAATATAGTCATTTGCATCAAGATATTTTTTGTATTTTTTTCTGAAAAACCTTAACTCACTTTTTGATAAATCTGCGGAAATCCATCCATTTTTAATCAGAGCAATACCTTTTGCTTTATCTCCTGATAAAATATGACTTTCACCTAAAATCATCTTACCATATCCACTTAAAGGTTCATTTTTTGAAAACCAATTGATTATTTTTCTTGGAGAAACTTTTTCCGTCGAAAGTTTATGCTCAGCCAAATATCTCAATCTATCTATTCTTGGATAATCTGAATTTTCCTCGATAAAGACTTGATAATCAAAAAATGACTCTTGATTACCTGTTGTTAATAAATGTCTCCACTTTATAAAATTATATATAGATCTATCTTTAGCTTTTTTTGAGATTTTAATTGCAGATTTCCACTGACCCTTTTGCATCTCGCTAATAGCTTTTTTTGCAATCCCAAAATCTTTTTTATTATAAAATTTAGAAATTTTTACTGTTTCTGAGTTGATTAACCCACTTATAACTGGCTTTTTTTTAGGTAAAAGAAAACTAAGTTTAGTTTCTTTTTTAGTTACCTTTTTCTCAACTTTAACTTTTGACGGTTTTTTTAGAGGTTTGATTGTATTTAATATTATTTTTTTGTTTAATTCTTCAGAGGATAGCGATGGTTTTTTTAAAGGTACAATCTGTGCCCAACTGAAATTAAAGCTAATCAAGGAAGTTATTATTAAAAATAATAATTTTTTCATCATAATCTTTTGGTATATGAATCTCTAAACTATGTTATAAGTATTTATGTTCAAAGGATCAAATGTTGCTTTAATTACGCCGTTTAAAAACAATCTCTTAGATGAGGAGGCATATATTAAATTAATACATTTTCATATTGAAAATGGAACTAGTGGGCTGGTACCTGCTGGTACAACAGGAGAATCCCCAACTTTAAGTCATGATGAACATCAAAAAGTAATTGATCTATGCATAAAAGAAAGTAATGGAAAAATTCCAGTCATAGCTGGAACAGGTTCAAATTCTACTGAGGAAGCTATTTCTTTAACTTCACACGCTGAAAAGGCAGGTGCTAATGGTGCTCTAATAGTAACACCTTATTATAATAAACCTACTCAAGAAGGTTTGTACCAGCATTACAAAGCTATAAATGACAAATGTGGGATACCAATAATAATTTATAATATTCCAGGTAGATCAGTTATTGATATGAATGTTGATACAATGGCAAGACTGTTCGAGTTAAAAAATATAGTTGGTGTAAAAGATGCCACTGGAGATTTGGACAGGGTTGATCAACAGTTATCAAAAATGGGTAAAGAATTTATTCAATTGACTGGTAATGATGACAATGCGCTAGAATTTAACAAAAGAGGTGGAGTAGGTGCAATAAGTGTAACAGCAAACATAGCCCCAAAACTTTGTTCAGATTTTCAAAAATTTTCTAAATCTGAAAATGATATTAGTGAAGCTGAAAAATTAGATAAAATTTTACAGCCAATTCATCATTCAATGTTTGTTGAAAGTAATCCTAGTCCAGTAAAATATGCTGCTAAATTATTAAATCTGTGCGAAGATGATGTTAGATTGCCACTGGTAAAAGTTACTGAACAAACTAAGGAAATTGTTAAAAAGTCCCTTCAGTCAGCAAAATTGATTTAATGAACAAAAAAACCAATTCTGGTTTAAAAATAATTTGTTTAAATAGGAAAGCTAGTTTTAATTATTTTTTTGAGGATATTTTAGAAGCAGGAATTGTTCTTAAAGGTTCTGAAATTAAATCAGTAAGAGATGGAAAAGTTAATATAGCAGATTCTTATGCAGTTGAAAAAAAAGGAGAAATAATTTTAATTAATTCTCACATTTCACCTTACAAACAAGCAAGTTATTCCAATCATAACCCAACCGATGAAAGAAAGTTACTGCTAAATAAAAGAGAAATAAATAAATTAATTGGAAAAATGCAAAGAGATGGATTTACTATTGTTCCAACAAAAATGTATTTTAAAAAAGGGAAAGCCAAAATTGAATTAGCAGTTGCTAAAGGAAAGAAGCAATACGATAAAAGAGCAACAAAAAAGAGTAGAGACTGGAACCGTGAAAAAGCAAGATATATTAGAAAATCAAGCTAAAATTGTTTATTTGGGTATTGGATCTAATTTAGGCGATAGAAAAAAAAATATAGAAATTGCAAAATCCCACTTAAGCGAAAAGAATCTGGATTTTTTATCTATCTCAAGTTTTTACGAAACACCTTCTTGGCCTGACCCTAAAAAACCTAAATTTTTAAATATAGTTATTAAGGCAAAATTTTATCACAATCCAGAAAGTCTCCTTAAAATATGTAAGAAAATTGAAATTTTGTTAGGAAGAAAAAAAGGTAAAAAAAATGATCCACGTGTTTGCGATATTGACATAATCGACTTTAATAAAAAGGTTTTAAAGGTAAAAAACAAATTAACTTTGCCCCATAAACTTATGCATAAAAGAAATTTTGTACTTATCCCTTTTTTTGAAATTCAAAAAAAATGGTATCATCCAATTATTAAAAAAGATCTTAAAAGCTTGATTTCTTCACTCTCTCATGCGGACATTAGGTCTATTAAACAAATTTAAATTAATGTTATAATAAAGTTATGCTGAATTCTAATGAACTAATTAATAAAGTTAAAAATTATAATAAATTTTTAAATCCTGAAAAATTAGATAAAGCTTATAATTTTGCTGTAAACGCTCATAAGAGTCAAAAGAGAGCCTCTGGTGATCCTTATTCTGTACATCCAATTGAGGTTGCAAATATTTTGACAGAGTTAAAATTAGATAGCGCTACAATCACCACGGGTTTGTTGCATGACACTATTGAAGATACCTTTGCCACTTATGAAACAATAAAAGCTGAATTTGGTGATGAGGTTGCCGATCTAGTAGATGGTGTCACTAAAATATCTGTTTTTGAAAATACAGCTGGATCAAATTCCAAAGTAGAAAACTTTAGAAAATTAATTTTGGCAACATCAAAAGATATTAGAGTTTTGTTAGTAAAAATTGCAGACAGATTACATAATATGAGAACAATTAAAGCAATTACGAAAGAGGAAAAAAGACAAAGGATTGCTCAAGAAACGATGGAAATTTATGCACCATTGGCTGACAGAATGGGTATGCACAGAATACGTGATGAACTTGAAGATTTGTCATTTGAAATTTTAAATTTTGATGCAAGAAAATTAATAAAAAAAAGACTTGATGAAATAAAATTAGATAAAAAAGATATTTTTGAAGAACAATCATATGAACTTAGTGAAATATTGAATGATCACGAAATTAATGCTGAAATATATGGAAGAGAAAAAACTCCATTTTCAATATGGAGAAAAGTTCAAAAAAAAAGAGTTTCTTTAGAACAGATAACTGACATCATTGGATTTAGAATTATATTAGATACTATTGATGATTGTTATAAAACTCTTGGTATATTTCATAAGAAGTGGAACTGTATCCCTGGCAAATTTAAAGACTATATCTCTTCGCCTAAAATAAATGGATATAAGTCAATTCACACCTCAGTTATTGGTTCAAATAAAAAGCCTATAGAGATTCAAATTAGAACAAAAGAAATGCATGACTTTGCACAAAGAGGTGTTGCATCGCATTGGCAATATAAATCTTCTGAAAAATTTAATTCATTAAGTTGGAAGGAGTATGATTGGTTGAAAGATTTGGTAGAGATTATTGAAAAAAATGAAAATCCTGAGGACTCGTATGAGTACACAAAACTTCAAATGTTTCAGGAAAATGTCTTTTGCTTCACACCAAAAGGATCTGTAATTAAATTACCAAAGGATGCAACAGCAATTGATTTTGCTTATGCTGTTCACACTAAAATTGGTAATTCTGCAATTGGATGTGAGGTAAATGGAAATAACAGTGAATTACAATCAATATTAAGAAATGGTGATAGGGTTAATATTCTTACATCAAAAAATAGCTCACCATCATTACATTGGATACCTACTACCAAAACAGGTAAAGCAAGAGCTGCTATTAGAAGATATTGGCATGATAAAGGTGAGCAAAAAGAGGAAAAAACAAAAAAATATAACACTACACTATGGATTTCATTACCTGATAAACCCGGTCAACTTGGTGATATAAGTTCTTTAATTGGAAGTCATAAACTTAACATTTCTAATTTAGAGATGGCAGGTAAAAATCCAAACTACATTAATTTTAAATTTAGATTAATAATTAGAAATCTTAAGAATTTTACAAATTTTATTGCAGAGCTAAAGCAAAAAGGTATAAAATTTAAGATAATTAGACACGAAGAAAAAAGAAATGCTTTCACTCAAAAAATCCTTAAATATTTTAAAAAAGACTGATGCGTTATTAGAAGGACATTTTGTTTTATCCTCGGGACTACACTCTCCAAAGTATATTCAATGCGCTAAACTTTTAAGCTTTCCTAATTTAGCTGACAAAATTTGCAAATCATTAGCAAATAAAATTAAAAAAAATTTTAAAAAAATAGATTTAATACTTGCTCCTGCAATGGGTGGTGTGATCATAGGTTATGAAATTGGTAAAATTTTAAAAAAAGAAACAATTTTTTGTGAAAGGGTGAATGGAAAATTTACTCTCAGAAGAGGTTTTAGTATAAAAAAGGGAGCAAGGGTTTTAATTATAGAAGATGTGATTACGACTGGTAAATCAAGTTTGGAATGTGTGA
>Ga0213859_10000440_pt1 | contig 18897 bp, 24 predicted proteins | sample PICome_2_FD_160133 | JGI IMG/M metagenome (GOLD analysis project Ga0213859, IMG submission 160133) | Coastal seawater microbial communities near Pivers Island, North Carolina, United States - PICO304 | ecosystem: Environmental > Aquatic > Marine > Coastal | place: USA: North Carolina...
TATTTAATAAAATTATAAAAATATTTTATTAATAAAATTATAAAAATATTTTATTAAATAATCTTACATAATTATAATTTAACATAAACTACATCTTGATCTGGAACACCTTGAGTTGGAAGACTCGCAATTAGATTAAGTTTACTGTTTGTATAACTTTTAAATTTGTAGTGGATTTCGCCTATTGCAGATCCCTTAAATACAATAACTTGTTTACCATCTACCCAGTTTTTAATATCTAAATTATCTTCCATTGTAATAGTGGCTTTATCTATACTTTTAACTTTTAAGAAACCTTTATCTGTTTTGTAAAATTGAAGTTTTGTTGTATTTGGGTTGTCTTTCTCGGTTTCTCTAACCCAATCTCCTAATATATTTTTATCATTTTGATACCATTGACAAGGAGATATATCGCATTTTTGAGTATCTGATGGTCTATCACCGGCACATTTACCTTCTACAGGACAAGATACATTATATGAGATTGTTTCATTTACACCGCAATCAGGGCAAGTTTCTGTAGTGGTTCTTTCCCATTTACAAGGATCTGTATTGCAAGGTAAAAATCTACTAGGTTCTTTAGAGCTATCGCATTTACTGTTATCTACAATATTACCTTTAGTATCTTTACATACAACAGATCTTAAAACAAAACCTCCACCACAAGGTTTATCACAATCTTCTAATTTTACTGATTCTGGTACAGCAGCAGCTACCCATGTATATTTAGGTTCGTTTTTTTGTTTTGTTCTGTGTATAGTTAAAGGAATAACTATTGCAGCTAATATTAACAATATACTTATTATTACAATTAGTATAATTTTATTTTGTTTCATTTATTTGATAAAAGATTTAATAAATTTTATGTCTTTTATAACAACTTCATTTTTCACAACTTTAAGATACTCTATTTCGCATTGTAATTGAAGAGAAAAATTATCATTTTTTAATATTTTGTCTTTTGTTAGGTCTATCTTATAAGATTTATCTATAGATGTAAAGGTATATCTTTCTCTTATTTTACATGTATAATTTCTATTCTCTATATCTTTTTCAGATAATGGATCTTCTCTACTTAATGCTATACGAATACCTAATTTTTTATCATCTAATTTTTCTAATTTTATTTTTTTTATTATTATAGGTTTATAATTGTATGTTTCTTGAAGATATTTATGATTATTCTTGTATGAAGATACACTTATATTTTTATTAACGTTTTCTAATAGTTTTCTAGTACCTTTGCCGTACATATATATGACGTTATGGGAATAACTAGAAGTAAAATTTTTGTTATTTATATAATATTTCAGTATATTTTTATAGTTTACAGGTGTTAAATTTGGATGAAAAAAATTTTCATTAAAACTACCAAATCTTACTTCTAATTCAGCATTTTGGCTATTACTATTTTTAAGAGTATTAAAATTTTGTAAAACAGAAGATAATCTTTCCATAAATAAGGTAGAATATAACATTATTCTATTATTGTAATTTGTATTTTTGTTTATAGATTAATTTATAAAATCAAAAAAATCTATATACTAATAAAATGGATTCACCGAACAATAAATCTTTTAGAGAAACTCATCCTTTTGAAAAAAGGAAAGAAGAGTGTACCCGCGTTTTACAAAAATTTCCAGATAGAATTCCTGTAATAATAGAAAAAGACACTAGGTGTAGATCATTATTTGAATTATCTAAAACTAAATATCTTATACCAAAAGAATTAAATATAAATCAACTTCTTTTTGTTTTAAGAAAAAGAATAAAATTAACCCACACAGAAAGTTTATTTTTATTTTTAGAAGATAATACTCTTGTTCCTTCTAGTTATAGTTTAGAAGATGTTTATCAAAATAATAAAAGTCCAGATGGGTTTCTTTATTTAACAGTTACTCAGCAAGAAACTTTTGGGTAAATATTTAATTCTTATATTGTTATTAGACATTTTTATATATATTTTTATTGATATATTATTATAGTAATTATAAAAAAACTATAATAATATTATAAATACTTTACATATAGTAAATAAAATTTTACTTTTAAAAAAAAAATTCAAAATAATCATTATATTTTGAATTTACGAGTTGTAATTGTAATTTTCATATGATAAAATTTTTTTTACAAATAATTTTTTATTTTTTTATTTCTTATAATAAACATGCCATCAAGAAAAGTAGTTCGCAAAAGCGCTCGTGGCAGAAAATCCATGAAGCGCGCTGGACCTAAACGTTCGCGTAAGGTCGCCCGCAAGTCTGCCCGCAAGTGCAGACTTGGTCGTAAAAAGTCGGGAGGTTGCAAGAAGAAGTCGGGACGTAAGCGCTCGAAACCTTGCAAACACGGTGTCAAGAGATCTGGCGCCTGCAGAAAGAAGTCGGGACGTAGACGCAAGTCTAAGCGTAAGTCGGCCCGCAAGTCGAAGCGCAAGTCCAAGCGCAAGTCGGCCCGCAAATCCAAGCGCAAGTCGAAGCGTAAGTCGGTCCGCAAGTCCAAGCGCAAGTCGAAGTGCAAGCGTGGTCGTAAAAAGTCGGGAGGGTGCAAGAGAAAACCCGGTCCTAAGCGCAAGTCGAAGCGCAAGTCGAAGCGCAAGTCGAAGCGCAGGTCGAAGCGCAGGTCGAAGCGCAGGTCGAAGCGCAAGTCGAAGCGCAGGTCGAAGCGCAAGTCGAAGCGCAAGTCCAAGCGCAAGTCCAAGCGCAAGTCCAAGCGCAAGTCCAAGCGCAAGTCGAGACGTTGCCCACGTGGTGTAAGAAAGAGCGATCGTCGCGTATGCAAGAAGAAGCCCGGACGTAAACGTTCCAAGCCATGCAAGAGAGGAGAAAGAAAGAATGGTTTATGCAAGAAGAGATCTGGACGCAGAAAGCTTTCTGCCTACCAACGTCACATTAAAGAGATGACTAAAGGTGGAAGAATGACAATGGCTCAAGCTGCTGCTGCATGGAGGCAAAAAAAAGCCTCGGATTAGATGGAATAAATAGAAAAATCTTACAAAATAATCCAGATAATTTAAAACATGCTTTAATTGTAAGAAAACAAATGAAAGAAGAAAAACAACAAAATGCAAAAAAAATAAGAGAAGAAAAGTTAAAATTAAAAAGAGAACAAGCATTACAAAAAATACAAAATGTAAAAAACAATAACTCCATTTCAAAAGTTTTTAATGCACGAGAAGTTATGTTTCAAATTAAAAAACAAAATGCAGAATTAATGAGAGCTGAAAAAATAATAAGAAGATTAGTTAAAGAGGATGAAGAACTAGGAAAATTACAAGAAAGTCAACAAAAAATCTCAGCGTTTCAAAAAGCAAAAGAATCAAGACAAGAATTAAATAAAGATATTCAAAAACAAGCACAAGAATTAAGAGAATTAAAAAAGAAATTAAAAAAGCAGAGACAGGAAATAGAAAATCATTACAATAAACAATTTACTCAATTAGAAGTTATTCGTGAAGATATTATTTCAGAAATTCAAGAAGAAGATATTGCAGAAAATTGGGGAAGTGTTGATGGTATATTAAAAGATATTGAAACAGAACAAGAAAAGTTAGATAAAGAAGCATCACAACTTGTGGATGAAATATTTGATAAAGAAGAAACAATTGAAAGTCTTCAAAGAGCATTTGGTAATTTGTCAGATCTCAATATTGAACAACAAGAAGAATTAACTGAAGATTTAGAAGAACTTGTGGATGGAATATTTCTCGATGATCAGAATATTAATAACTTGGAAGAAGAATTAATGAAAAAAGAAAAAAAATTAAAGAAAAAACAAACTGACGGTATTGAAAAAGTGAAAAACGTGCGAAAAGCAATGCATCAAATAAAACAACAAAATGCAAAAAAAATAAGAGAAGAAAAATTAAAAAGAAAATCAAAGAAAAAACAAGTATCTGAAACACAAAATGCAAAGAAAGATAATAAAGAAAAAAATCAAAGAAAATCAAAGAAAAAACAAGTATCTGAAACACAAAATGCAAGGAAAGATAATAAAGATAAAATAACTGAACAAGTGAAAGAATTGAAATTAAAAAAGAAAAAATTAGCTCAACAAACTGAAGAAAACGAAAAAAGAAGAAGGGAGTTAATGATAAAATTAAAAGAAAATCGTAAGATACAAAAAGAAACTCGGGAAAAATTAAGAAAAGCAACAAAAGAAAAAAAATCAAAAACAATAATCAATGAACTAAAAACTAAGTTAAGAGAGTTAAAAAATAAAGAAAGAGACTTAAAAAAAGAATTAAACAGATTAGTATAAATTAAAATATTTTTTATATAAAAAATATTTTAAAAACATTAAATTTGTTGATAAGGAGTCTTTGAAGCGTAAACAACAATAAGAGAAACTACAGGTCCTCCGATACCAGCAAGTAAAGCTAGTAAAGAAACAACTCTAGCCCATGTAGGCATATAATTCCAGAATTTAATAATTGCTACAAGAGCCCAAATCCATAAAGCTAATGAAACTGTTAAAAGAGTAATAAATGCAGCTACACCCATACCAGCAATTAAACCTTCTTCACCTTTAAAATTTTCAACTGATTCACCACTGTAATAAGCGTTGATCAAATCTTTATTTTCGTTATATAACGAAATGAGAGTAAAAATGTTATGTTGTAACATATTTTATTGATAATAAAGAAAAAATATTTAATACGAAATTAAAGAGTTATAAAGATATTTACAGTAATAAATAAATTGTCACAAGATAAATAAAAATGTCTAATCAAGAATATACAAGAGTACATTTAACAACTATATCTGATATTTTAGCATATTATAATGCAACTATAGAACTATATGGACAATTGCACGATAGCGTACAAGATTTATTAGGTAAATATGAAGATTTATCAAGTAATTATGATGAACTTTTTAATAGTGTATTAAAAAATGCTAGTGATGAAACTCAAATTATAAGATTTTATGATGATAGTGATAATATAAGTTTGTATGATCCAGAACGAGATGATGAAAATCCTGTTATTGTAGTTTTACAAGAGGATGATAGTGAATATGATTATATATATTTAAAATATGTAGAGTATAATGAAATAAACGATACAACAAAACTAGAGATAGTTTCTAAAGTCGACAACGATATTAATTTTGATGTTAATAAGGTAAAAGATATTATAAAAAAATATGATGTGATTTACGTTCAAGATTTAAGTATTACACCGACAGGTGAAAATGAAACATATACAGATAGTGAAAAAGCAGATATAGCTGATAATAGTAATTATCATACAATAACTACAATAGGTTTTAATTATGTATTAATTTATGGTAAAATTCCCGAATATTATGGCAGTATGGATGAAAATGGAGAGATAAATTTTGATATAGAAGGAAATCCAGAAGGTATTTTTAGGGAAAAAGTTGTTGTAAGTTTGTTATGGAGAAATTTTAATATAAATAGAAATACTATATTTTGTGAAGTTTTAGGTGATTCTAGACAGTATTTGAATAATAATACAAACTTATCAACCAATAAACAATATTTAGAATTACAAAATCATCGTATAACTAATGATAGTTTAATATCAGATAATATAGGCAACGGTAATGGTATTAACGATGTTAAATATGTTAATTTAACAAATATTATACCTATATTTTTACCGAAATCTACTTTAAGATATAGAGTTACTGCCAGAGTTGCTAATTATACAGATAGTCAGAGTTTAGATTTAGATGAGACAGACGAAAACGAAGATGATCATTTCACTAAAATTAGAATCATAAGAGTTTTTTCAATTGGCACGGATACAATAGAGAAAACTGATAATTTTATAGATTTACCGCATAGAGCTACAGATGATCAACCTGCATGGAACACAAATCTTAATACAAACAGAATAGATAGTTGGTATGTTTCTACATAATTTATTATATCTTTATATAATAAATTATTTTTTAATTGATAAATTAGAGGTATGATCAGGTGATGTATTTAAATTTTTAAATATTTTAGATGAAGAAGTATCAATAATTTCGGATTCGTCGGACTGCGTCCGACTCATTGGAGGGGGCAGAGTCCCTGGAAAGCTCGGCTCTACGATTCCGCTCGTGGAGATACTCTCGGATACTATAGAACGTGGTGAAGATAAATTTCTTGATGTAATTATTTTAGAAGGTTTATTTTCAGAAAATTGTGTTGATTTATTTTTATTTATTAATAGTTGATGTTCTAGATTAGAAATTGCTAAATTTTGTTCTAGTGAAGTCTGAAGTTCATTTGTTTTTTCAGTTAATAATTTATTATAATGATTATCTATAAATAATAGAATATTTTTTTTATTTTCCAATAGTAATTTAAATTTTTTTGTTGGTATAGCAATAGAATTTGAATCTTTTGTTATTTCATTTAAATAATTTATTTTTTTTGATTTTATTTCAGAATTTATAATATCTATTTTCTTAGAAATGTAAACATCAACAATAGATAATAAATTTTGTTTAATAATTTTCAAATCATCTGTTATAATACTCGCTGAGCTCATTGAGATACTATCAAATGTAGATGTTGAATTAGAAACTTTTTTTATTTTTGACTGAGTAACTTTGTTATCGCTATTTACTGGTGGCATTTAATAATTTATTAGATATCTTTTAACTAAAATATAAAAAAATATCTAAAAAGTTTCATAATTATAATTAATAAAGAGATATGAGTGTTGTAAGAAATTTACTTGCGCAAGGTGATGTTTATTTAGGAAAAAACGTCTACCTGAATTATGAAGACCCACGAACTATAACCAATATAAAAGGTGATACACAACTACAAAAAAAATTAACTGTTTTAGGAAATACTCAACTAAATACTCTAAACGTATCTCAGACTACTAATTTAGATAATACTCTGGACGTAACATTAAAAACAACTTTAAATGATGAATTAAATGTAAAAAAGGATACCCTTCTAGAACAGGATCTAACTGTTCTAGGTAATACTAGTTTTGGTGGTCAGATAGATATAACAGGAAACGCTAACATTGCTGTTTTAACTGTTAATAATACTTCTACTTTTAAAGACGACGTAAAACTAGAAAAAGATATAAATATAGATGGAACTGTGGATATATCCACAGACTTAAATGTTGATGGAGAAGCAAGAGTAGTAGGTAATAGCTATTTTAACAATGATGTACAAGTAGGTGGTAATTTAACGGTTTTAGGAGATATGGTAACTAAGACATCTAGAGAACTAATAGTTGGAGATAGTAATATAACACTAAACTCTGGATTCACTGATAGTAGCAATCCAGGAACAGGTATTATATCAACTATAAGAAGTTTAGGATATACTACTATTTTACAGATGAACTCTATAACAAATAAAATAGTTTTTAGTGTTACCAATACTCCTCCTGAGACTGAAGATCCTAATTTTATAACAAATGATTTTTTGAATTCGTTATCTGTTGGTAATTTAATACAAGTTTCTGGTTGTGATCAATCAAATGATGGTGTATATATAGTAGAACAGATAGATAATGACGGTATCATCATATCACAAGACCTAACAAGCTTCAATGATGTTGATACAACCGCTGATTTTGTATCTTATAATGTAGATTTAAGTGAAGACTTTACCGAAACACAAGAAATGAATAGACCTACAGTTTCTCTAGTATATTTAGGTCATGTAAAGATATCTTATAAAGATTCAAGAGGTGTTGTTGAATATGGACATGGTAGTAGTATAAATACAGTTACAAAGTATCAAGATTTATTAAAATCAAGTTTTGAATTGACTTATAATGAGGTTGATGTAAGTTCTGTTCAAGCAGGTACTACTATATACACTTTACCAGTTTTTGTAAATAGATATTACGGTTCTACTTCAGATTTTGATGTATATCTTGTTTCTTGTGGTAACGGTTTATCTACAAAAATTATAAACGATACAAATTATAATATGAATGTTCATGTAAATGATTCAACTATAGAATCTATAGAAGGCGAAGATTATATTGAGATACCATCTAATTGTCATATAACACTTACTGGTTATGGAACAAGTAAGTGGGCTATAATGTAAAAATAAAATGATTTTTTATAGTTTTTCATAGTTGTCAATAAATATAATTATGGTCAATTTCAAAATTTCATATACTCCTCACCCTAAGTATAATATACTATTTGCTTCTGCAATAGATGCATTGGCTTATGGTATGTTTTATAATAAGACATTTTTAGCTACAGAGGTATGTAACAGAGTTGGTCTTGGTCATCATATGTATAATAATAATGAACTTACAAAAGAAAATTATGATAAATTATATAATCGTTTACTAGAAATCTTTAATACACATAAAGATCCCGTGAAAGTCATTAATGATTCTTTAAACACCGATAATTATATTTATATTGAACTTTTAGAAAATACTGGTCAAGATTTTAGCTGGGTACAAACAGATGTTCAACCTGAAAATTTCAACGAAAATTTGTTTTATGAAGATATAGAATATCCCGATACACTTAGTCCCTCAGAGATTGATATACATGAAAAACATTGGATGAGTACCCTACAAAATGACGACTTTACCTTAGTTAAAGCTAATATGCCTAGTTTAAGACCAGATTTTTTAAGCGTAGCAAAAAAGGTATATAAAGAAACATAACATAATATTATGAGATTTGATAAAAATTCTATAATACAGTTTTCAGAAAAAATATTCACTGAAAATAATATAAAAAACTGGAAAGTGTTAATATCAGATGATTTAAAACCTAATAATGCAGGATTATGTATTTATGAGACTAAAACATTGGTATTTAACGATTATCTATTACAATATTCCAATGATTATATAATAGATATAATATATCATGAGATAGCACATATATTAACACCTAATGATAAAACTCATGGAAAACAATGGGAAAAAAAATTTATAGATTTAGGAGGTAGTGGTAATAGCGATATAGATTTTTTTAAAGCATCTAAATACAGTATTTATTGCAGTAGATGTGATAAGGGGATAATAAGCAGTGATAAGAAAAATTCATTAATAAAAAAATACATAAAAGGAGAAATAAAACTTTACTGTAAAAACTGTAAATGTTATACAAAAAACAAGTTAATAATAAACTGATAATAGTTTCAAACCAAAACGAATGAGATTAATATTTCTTTATCGGTGAAATAATTAATCTTTTATCAAGTTTTTATTAACATAATTTAAAATCCGATAAAGTAGTAAATATATTCAAGATTCTTATCTTTTCAAAAAAAAGATAAGAATCTTTTTAAACTTCTATGTTTTTTTCAATTATATTTTTATTTTGAATAATTTTTTGAAAATTATCGTTAAGATATTTTCTTTTTTTATCATCTATATTTTCATTTAAGCAATAATTAAGTTCTGATTCCATATTATTTAAAAATTCTTTTAAATTTTTAGAACTTTTTTGTCTTGGAGAATCTCTTATCTTTACTTTTATTTTTTCTAATAAGTTTTTACATTCATCATCTAAAGAGTTTTTTTCAAAAACTTTATCTAATAGTTTTATGGAAAATTCATCCATTTTATATATAAAATGATTTTTTAAAAAAATAAATATATAAAGATAATATAAGCTTCAAACAAAAATATAAAGAATGCATCCAGCGATGGGACATATGTATAGTTATCGCGTTATGGAAGACGCTCAAAGCGATGAAGAATACTATATAAAAAATAGTATTGAGTATATAAATACTCGTTTTTTAAAAGAAATGAAACCAGTTATTAAACTAAAATTCAGAAAAAAGTACAAAAGAATTGAAGAATTACCAGAAACAAAATTTTTTGAGGTAAACGAAGATGGTGTAAGAAGTATTATTTTTGATGATTACTTTTAAGGGTAATTAGATAAAATGATTTTTATTATAATATTTAAGAATAAATATTATAATTATTAAATAAACAGATGGATATTTCTTTAAAAAGCTGTAGAAAGTTTAGTAAAGAAAATACAGATAATGCTTTAGAAAACAGATTAAAGTTTCTTTCTAAAAAAATGAATAATTTTACTAGAGATATTACAAATCAATCGTTGTCTAGTGGAGAAAACTCTGATAATATGAATGCTTTAGATTATATTATTGAAACCAATCAAGAGCTTTATGATGATAAGTTTGAGATGCTTCAATCATTGACTAAACAAAAGTATTTACTGGAAGAATTAAACCATCAGAATATTATACTTGAAAAAGATAAAGAATTTTTGTCTAAATTAACAATTAACTATAGAGATATTATGAACCAAAAAGTAAAGATGTTAGAAAAAGAACAAGAATTTTTACATAATACAGTAGTAAAATATCAAACAAATCTTTTTCCTAATTTTAAAGATTATCTTATAGTTATACCAACTAGTGTTTTGTTTATAAATTTTGAATTTTTTTATTCAGTTTTTTGGTTTTTTATTTCTATGGTTTTTATTTATGGTGTTCATGAATATGAGAAGAGTATTGAGAATAAAATCTGGGATAAAATTGTTAAAGAAAAAAACGATATAAAAGACTTTGAAAAAAATAATTTTTATGTAATAAATCAAATAAATAATATGTAAAGAATAGTTTTAATTTTTTTATAAAAAAATTAAAACTTTAATTTCTGTTCAAAAAGATGATTAATATTTTTTTGTAAATTTTTAATATGTCCATGATACTCGTACGTAACTTTATTAAAATTATTTCTAAACGTTTCTATATCTAGAATACCTCCTCCTTTATTCTTTAATAGCTTCCAATCATCTGCAGGAGTTATATTTTTAATTTTTTGATCAAAAATTTGATTATACATGTGTACTAGAAGTTTATCGGAGTTATCGTATATAGAATTATGTTTATTATCTAAAATCCAAGCTTTACAGCAATTAAAACTACAGAATATACCATCTACATTGTAGTAGTTTTTGTTTTTTATAGATAGGGTATCGTTATTTTTTAAATCCAGAGAATCTATTTTTGAATTTGGAATCTTTTCTCTAATGGTAAAAGTATCTTTACTTATTTCACTGTAAAAAGTTTTTGATACTATACTAGGATTAAACTTTATAGGACATCCTATAGGAATGCAATTTTTGGGAATAGGATGTCTACACCACCAACAATCTGGTATATCTTCTCTATATAGACTCCAAGAGTTAGAAGGATTTTCTAAATCTATATTTTCTTCAATCTTATTGAATAAATCTTCATTAAAAACTGTAGGAATACATTTTACCTCTTGTTTCATTTCTGATAAGAAAGATATATTTCCTCTATTAATCTCTTTTTTATCGTTACTATTCAAATTACCTATCATTGTATATTTATCAATATTTTCATGTTGAGATATTAAATTATTATTCAAATTACCAGAAAGAGATATATCTGTGTCGATTTGTGTTTTATGACCGAGAGTATCTACACGAACGGATTCGAAAGTATCTTGATAAATGCTTTCTATATCTGTTCTTTCTTCTATAATTTGATCTGTATTAAAAACATTTGGAAATGAAATATTTGTGTCAAAAAGAGAATAACTTTTAAAAATACTCTCAGGATCTATATTTTTCAAATCTAAATAATAAAATTTCTTTTTAGATGGCATTATAATTATTATATTAATAATATAATTAAGTAAATTAAACAAAATCATTTTTAATTTTGTTTAATAAAGAATGGATAAAGATAAATTTTGGACTAGTGATTTTAAATTATTATACCCTCAAAAAGATATCATGAAAAATATTATGTTAAATAACAAAATGTCTATAGAAGAAAAAATGAATACTCTAACAAGAGTTATCATTATTCTTTTTATACTAAGTATATTTTTCTTACCTCTTATAGGAGGGTTAATGTTCCTACTTATATCTATACTAATTATAATATTTTTATACAATATTATTTTATATTGTAAAGAAAATAAAAGAATGAAAGTAAAAGAAAATTATAACGGTGTTAGATTTAATGTTGATGTAAGTCAACATATAAAAAATTCAGCAAATTCAAGAAAACTTCAAGATCATAACTCTATTTCAAAATGTAACAATAATGTATCTCCCTCATCTTCAATTCCAAAAAAATCACCTATAACATATACTATGTACGGATTACACGGTCATGTTAAGGATAATGAATGGTTACCTGCTTTAAGTAAAAATCAAAGATTAGCTCATGGTAAAAACATTAAAGAAATAGGTCATCCTAGAACAAAAGTATCTCCTATTAGTGTAGCTCCCCTTTTTGAAATTAATGAATGGTCTGACAACCCTTCAGCTAATCATCCACAAATAAATTCCGATAATGGAAATGTAGATTTATATAACTCTGGTTTTGTAGATACCAATTGTAATGATAATTTACATGAAAATATAGATTATTCTACAGAAATAGTTGAAAATTATGAATCTCCTGATGTTTTTGAATATGGAGGTGAAAACGTTCAAAATATTCAACCAAACGTTTATACTGTTACGGAACAAAATGTTCCGTCACATTCTAATATAGGAATATCTTATACTCCTCAAAACTCTAATTATACTACAAGATTATTAGATGATGTTGATGTTGAAATTTATCATGATCCTTTACTAGAAGATCCATTAAAAGATGTAAAATCTCAAAATAAATATTTTGAAATAAGTAATGCTGTTACTGAGGCAAATGTTTATGATCCTAGAAATACATCATATGGTACATCTTATAGATCTTATAATCATGATTTAACAGGACAAACTAGATTTTTTTATGATGATGTGGATGCAGTGAGAACTCCTAACTATATAACTAGAAATAAATTAGATCATACAGACTTTGGTGATAGATATGGACCTATAAAGGCAGGAGAAGAGTTTGGTAATAGAAATAATCATAAAATTAGAGAAATGGCAGAAAAATCTTGGGTTGATGATTCATTAATGTTTAGAGATGATTTAATGAAATCTTCTATGAGAAAAATAAATAATACTGCTTGGCAACAAAAAGTAGCTCCTATAAGAACATCCGTTTCTGGCGGCTCATCTTCTATCAAAAGAATTTAAATTTTTTTTAAAAAAATTTAAATTAGTTTTTATGCTTTCTTGGTTTTGTTGTTTGAATCTTTTTTAATTTTGTAATATCTTTACGATTATGACTATCTTTAAAATTAGTATGAGAATCTATTAATTTATCAATAGATTCATCATCTTTAGAATTATTTATAATATCTTCAATGGGTGTAATATGATTTTTTTCTACAAAATTTTTATTTTTAATTTCAAGCTCTTTTTCATTTGCTACTTGCAATATTCTTTTTAATTTATTCTTTTTTTCTTCTATAACTCTCTCAATCTCTTTAGAAAGCTTATCTACAGTTATTTCACTTAGCTGTACATTATCTGTAAAATCTTTTATACTCATATCTTTACCTGTTTTTTTAATCCAAAAATATACTAAAGAACATGCTACAGATTTAGGTCTAGATTGATTTAGTTTATATGAACTATTTTCAATTTGTTTATAAATATTTATAACCTCTAATTTTTGTTCTTTAGTTGCATCAAACTTATCCATTATAGAGTCTACTAAATCAATAGGAGTTATATAAGTAGTTCTAAGAGGAGATTTTTTAGGAGCAAATTTACTAATATGTTTAATACCTGTAGAACAATCTTTTCTATCAAGTTTAAAAACTTTACTTAATTCTTCCCATGTTTCAGGCATACCATGAAGTTTATATGCACTAAATATACATGCAAATACTATAGCTTTTCTAGATGTACCTCTATATATTTGATAAACATCCGGATCATCTTTGTTCTTTTTCTTCTTTTTAGTAACTTCACTATAAATATTATTAGCAGTATTAATAATCTTTTGAGAAAACCCTTTACCTTCTACATCTTTGTATATATTTCTCTCTTCTTTTTTTCTTATTTGACATCTATTAGGATCTGAACAATGAACAGAGTCTCCATGTCCATAAAATCTCCATTCTTTATCTTGTGATATATCTCTAGAAACTTCTTCTCCGCAATCCATACAATGAGTGACACCGTTATCAACCATTGTATTTTCATGTATGCAATTACAATTTTCTTGGTGTAAATATTGAGTATCTCCGACAGTATCTCCAGTAAGGAATTCGAGAGTATCATTTTCATTTTCGGTAAGAGACTCTCTAGAATTTAAAATATCATTATCGTTAGAATTATCTATTATTATATTATTTTTTTTAACTAAATTATTAAGAGCTTTATCAAAAAGAGCAAAATCGTCATCCATAATTTACTTTATTATCTTGTTTTTTAAATATTAAAAAATATTCAAAATCATTTTAAAAATAAAAATAATTTTATTAATAAGTTTATTATTATAATGAAAGACTTTCCAAATTTTTTGACTCCAGAAAACTCAAAAAATTTTAAAACTATATTATATGAAAGAAATATAGCATATCTAAGAAGAGATATTTACGAACATATTCTTAAAAATAACAAAGAAACTCCATTTGACGTAGATTCTTTCAATAATTCTAAGGTAAACGATAAAGATATTATCAAACAAATGATAGATATAATTGCAGAAGAACTTGCTCTTCTAAACTGGTCAACTTTACTTGCTTACGGAAATAGTTCTCTTTATATTTATCCCAAAAACGAAGAACCTCCAGTTTCTTGTGGGGAAGAATTATGCGAATTATAAAATAGTTTATAAACTTCTCTTCTTATATAAAATATGGAGCAGTATAGGATTAGTTATAAGAATAAGATTAATTTAGAGATTAAAGATTTAAAAAAGTTTATAGAAAAAGATGAAAAAACTTTAGAAAGACTACTCGATAAAACAGACGATTTTTCTACAAAACAAAAAGATAAATGTACACAAAGTATTTCAGATAAAAAAAATAGAATTTCATTTCTTGAAAATGAAATTATACTTTGTAATACAGGTCAATTAGACGATAAGTTAAAAAATACACGTGTAAAAAACGCTAAAGAAGCAAAAATTAATAGGAATACAAAAGATAATTCATTGATAATGAAAAATAACCAAAAAAAGGAAGGATTTGAGTACATTAAACAACAACGTCAAAAGGATAGGGAACAACGTCAATATGAAAAAAATTTTAATAAAGAAGTAAATAGAGCCTATTATCACTATTTAAAATGTGTAAATAAGGTTTCAAATTATCAAAAGAAAAATTTAAAAGATATGCCTACAAATAAAGGTTATATTATAAATGGAGGTACTTTTAATTATAACAATACAGATATCGTAGGTAAATTATACGTTTATGGTAAACAAAAACCTACTAGTAAAAAGAATAATGTAACTATGTTTGAAAAAATTGATAAAGAAAATATGTTAATACATGAGTGGAGTCAAAACAACTATAAAATCTTCAAAAAACAAGGTAAAAATAATAAAAAACTTATTTCTAGAGAAAAGAGAAAACAAAAAAATTTTAATATTTTATAAAGATTTCTTATATAAAATGGATAAAGTTAATTGCTACCAAAATACAGAATGGTGCGTTAGATCTACTAAAGTCTATTCTGAAATTTTTAATAATCAATACAAGTTATTATCATCAAATACTCCAAAATTATCTTTGAAACCAAACTTTCAAACAGCTCATGATCCTCATGTCAGCGCTTCTTACTTTTCTAAATAATATAATTAAATTTTTTATAAAAAATTTAATTATTATTCATCCTCTTCTAAAAGATCTATTTTTTGAGATAAAATAGATATATCTTCGTTCATTTTTTTAATATCTTTTTGTATCTCTAAAAGAATCTTAATAATAGCATCTTGAGACGTATTTCCTCTGTATTGTTCAATAACTTCTCCTGTATCAATCCATTTTTGAACATTTTCTTTGGATTTTTTAGGGAAAACCCACCCTCCAAGTGTTTTATTCCAGCTACCTCCCAATCTTTTAATATCGTCTTTTACAGGTCTAGTATCACCTTTTAAAATAATGGATTCTTTGTAATCTTCAATAATAACATCTTTGATCACTGTCATAATGTTTGTTTTTACAAGATACATTGTCCATAAAATAAATCATTTTATTATTTTATATGACAATCTTATCAGGCATCTCTTTAATCATCACTGCAATACACCAAGAAAAAGAACCTCCAGAATGTCCGTATTTATCAACATCTTTATGACTTAATAAAGTTTTTAACCATTTTTCTTTTGAAAATGCTAGATGATCTGATTTATCATTATAAATATCCATCCATAAATTTAAATCTGTTATAGCCTTATACATATCATACAATTGTCCAGACATTGTTTTGTCGTATTTTTGTTTAAAATATGATTCAGATAGGTATTTAAAATTTTTTATCTCAACTAAAACATCTGACCATAGTATTTTATAAATTTTTTCTTGTAATTCATCTGGTAATGAGTAAAAATAATTTTTCATTTAATAAAAAATTATTTTTTATTTTTTTACGAAAAAATTTGTAACTACTTTTTCTTCTCCATCACTATGAAAAGTTGTTCTCTCTTGTGGATCTTTGCTATTCTTTTTATCCTCTTTTTTTTTATCCTTTAACGACATCTCTCTTCTATGTGGAGCCATTTTACTCTCTTCTATTTTTTCTTTCATGTTGGGAATGCTTAAATCTCTATCAAACTGAAATCTCATATCAGCACGAGGTTCTTCCAAAACTCTATCCTGTCGGAGATCATTTCTAAAAGGTTGCTCGTGGAGATCTCTAGCTCTATTTACATCATCAATGTCATTAGCTCCTAAAGTATGTCTTCTATTTCTATTTATATTATTAGAATATTGTCTTTGTATCGTTTCTGTATGAGTTGAATGTCTTCTTTGTCTTGATTGTCTTGATTGTCTTAATTTTCTATTCTTTTTTCTTTTCTTATTTTTAGATTCGTTAATCTGCATTTTGCTTATCTCTTTAGTTAACTCATTTCTTATTTTATCACGAGCAACATTATCTCTCTTCTTTTTAACTACATTGATAAGACTTTCAAACATTTTACCTGCTTTACTTTTGGATTTAATTTCTGGTTCTTGATTATTTAAAATTTGTAAAATCTTTATTATTTGATCTTTAGTCGTTTCTTTTGTATTCTTACGTGTTAAATCGGATATCTCTGTTAGATCTGAGAATTCGCTATTTTCTTCACTTATACAGTCTAATTGTTTTTTAAACTCTTCGCCTCTTTCGGCATTGTTCATCATTTCAATTATTTTTAAAGTAAACTCTTGTTGTCTACCTAACTCGTCAGTATGATCTCTCTCTATACTAATACCTCTCATAGTACATTTACAGGATTTTATACCCTTGATAAATAGAACTATCCCTGAGATAATACCAATCAATATTCCTGCTATGCTACCTAACTCCATTTATTAATACAATTATAAGTTTCTTAGGTTATTTTTTAATATAAGAAACTAAATATTATCGCTGGTACGCTACTAAACATGCTCTAAAAACAGTTCTAGAATTATTTGACAATGCTTTATCCTTTATATCATTCATATCGGTTTCCGAAATAAGCTCTTGATGTTCAATTTCTAACTCTTCCATTCTAATTTGAATCTCCTCATCTATAACTCTTTGAATATCATTCTCATATGCTGATCTACTAGCAGTTTCTCCATTTGTATAAACAAACTTTATCTCATACTCGTAATTAGTTATATGAGCTCCTTGATTATTCTTTAAAACTTCATATACAGGTCCTTCTGAATCAAAACCTATAGGTTGTTTTAAAACTTTTATTTCAGGATTAAAATCACAATCTTGTATAATTTTAGCCCATGTAAAATTATATTGAATATTAGAAGGTACTTGTTTCATTCCATATCCTGGTATAATTGATGTAGTTATAAAATCTCCGTTTTTAAACAATCCATTCATGTCTGTAACCCACATACTACCCAAACCAGACGTAGAAACTATAACACGATTTATACCGTCATCTTGTGAATATACAGTCTTGAAAGCTCCATTAGTATACTCTCTCTCAAAATTTTCACATCCTGATATTATACCCAATACTGAAGGATCACACTCCTTAGAAGATAAAGATATAGTAGGAGAAGTTTGCATAGACGTAGGTGCTTGTGTAAAATCAAAATTATAAAACTGGTTGTTATTAGAAACTAACATCCCTATACATTCTTCTATAACTATAGGATCAACTATAAAAAATCTATCTGAATAGTTTTTTGTAGGTATATTAGAATGTGACGATATTTTTGCTTGAATAACAGACTCGTTTTTTATCAATAAATCACCATTACTAGCTACTTCAAAGGTCCATTCACCTATTTTTAAAGGATTATCGTTCAATGTCAACATTCCATTTGTAACTTCAATACCATCTAGATGATATGTTTTTTTACTCCATGTTGCCATTCTTTATATTAATTAGTTATTATATAAATTTTTAAATACTTTTCTATATTTCAAATTTATATAATATTTTATTTTACCTCTATATTGTAGTTATTTATTCGCTACAGGTGTTATAGTCTCATCAGATCCTCTGTATTTAAGTACTCCATCTTCCATATACAATTGTGCATATCCTTTTCCTGTCGGTGGAGGTTCTGGAGGATTGTCAGGGTCTTTTACACGATCTTTAAATGCTATTCTTTCAACTTCAATTATAGATGGTAATTTAGCAAGTTCATTATGTAATTTAAAACTACTCATCTTTATTATAGATAATAAACTTTTAAAAAGTTTATTTTTCGACTTACTTTTTCTGATGGACTATGTTTCGTTTATTAAAGACACGAGTAACATATCATCTTAAGAGATCAATGCGAACCGGGTGTATAATGCACCCCTCCTTTTGGCGTCGGAGCATGATTTTTATTATAAATAATATGATTTTAAATCATTATTTTTTATTTTTTATTTTTTTATTAAC
>Ga0213859_10000443_pt1 | contig 18845 bp, 3 predicted proteins | sample PICome_2_FD_160133 | JGI IMG/M metagenome (GOLD analysis project Ga0213859, IMG submission 160133) | Coastal seawater microbial communities near Pivers Island, North Carolina, United States - PICO304 | ecosystem: Environmental > Aquatic > Marine > Coastal | place: USA: North Carolina | collected...
GTATGGACCAAGGGAGTTAGTGATATAATCCTTAACTGCTTTCTGAGTAGGTAGTTTGGAATCACTGGAAGTTGCACCACCAAGAGTGTTAGATGCATCGAAACCAGTAACAACAACGTCGCCACCTTTCAGTTTCAAGAATTCAACTTCAGAGATGGTAACCGTACCAGTAAAGGTAATAGCACCAGTTCTGTTTTCAATTCTAGCGAATGTACCAACCTTAAAGTCACCAAGTTCGTCAGTACCAGAGACATATACACGACCGTAGTCTTCAGAAACCTGTTCAAATGCTTCGATCTTAGTACCACCGTTTTCAGGTAGTGCTAGGTAGTTAGTACCAGAACCTGCAAATTCCCAAGTGTGGGAAGAGGAGTTAACGATGGAAGGTCTGTGTAGATTGATCGTCTTACCTAACAGAACACCCGTAGAAACTGCTTGGTTTGTGGTAGTATCTGTTAGATCCATGGCACCACCAGTACCATCGTCAAATGTTAACTGAGCAGTGAAAGGAGGACCAACAGTAACGCCAGCAACTACATCAATGAAGTATTCAATATCTGGGTTAGTGTTTCTGTAACCGTCAATCTTAGCAACATAGTGCTCTAGTGGTTCTCTACCAAGACCAGTTACTGTTAAAATAGTTCTACCAGTTGGAGTTGCAGATACGTTAGAGATTGTTGCAATATCAAATGTATATGGATCTTTTCTGAATCCTGTGCCTCTTAGTGCATACTGACCAAAGTTGGTAGCAGAGTTGGTGATAGATGCATAACCACCAGTCTCACAAAGGACACCATCAGCACAGAAGATAACGAAGACCGAAACCAACTGGGTGTAACCATCATTGACGACCTTATATCCTGTGCCACCGAAAGAAACAATCGTGAATGCGGCAGCAACCATCGACTTACCTTGGTTCGGGAACGATGCTGTTCCGTCTAGTTCTAGACCAGGGAAAGGACAGTTAGGTTGCTTGACCTTATCACCATCAATCTCAGCACCACCACCGCCTAGGAAGGAGATAACAGATGCGTTCTGAGTATATGGTGATGCTTCAATAATTGGATAATCATCAAAGTCACCACGGATTGATACACGTTGGTTGTTAGCATCGTAGATAAAGTTGTCGGGATATGTAGGAAGAAGTGAGGTGTCATACAGAGTTCCAAAAGTTCTTGCTACAGAACCTGCCGCTGTTGTGCCATCAAGAATATCTTCAAACGTACCGAAGATAGTATTAATAGATGTTGCTACATTTGCACAAAGTGGATTTGCATTGTTATTGTAGATAACTACAGACTCAGCATCTGTTCTTACAAAAGTATGTGCAGACTGTGGTAGATGCGATACAGCATTAGTGCTTGCACTTACAAATGTGTGAGCGGACTGTGGAGAATGTGAAATGCCATCTGCTGCAGCAGCTGCAAATGTGTGATTTGTTGTATTAGATGAGGTTCCGACATTAACAGTCAGAGTTCCAGTCATTCTATCCAAACCATTTGCACTTGCACTTACAAATGTATGTGCTCCAGTATAAGTGGAAGGACCTACGTTAATATCAAATGTGTTCTGTGTTACATTAGAAACTTGTAACCAGCGACCACTTGGATAATCATAACCAGCACGAGGATATGTCTTCTGTACTGTATTGCCATCTAGAACACAGGTATATGTTAGAGATCCATCAGCAATCTTGACATAATCTCCATTTGCAAATCCATGACTGGAAACGGTTAATGTTACAACACCTGTTGCTGCATTGTATGGAGCATCAGTTACTGTATGTTGAGTAGAACCAACAGCAGAGATGGAAAGAGAAGAACCAGATGCAGGATCTGTAGAACGAGGATATGCATGAGTGGTTGTGTTACCATCTTGAGCACATGTAAATACGAGAGACTGATCAGCAATAACAATTCCACGACCAACTCCTAATCCATGTTGACCAACAGTAAGAACTAAATCACCTGTAGTTGGATCATATGTAGCATTTGTTGCAGTAAATGTTACGTTAGGACCAGAGATACCAGCATTAACTGTAATAGTATCATCAGTCTTTGCGATGATAGGCATAGACCTACCAGCAAATGGATCAATACCAGGACGAGGATAAGTCTTTGTAACTGAGTTATTGTCCATCGCACAAGTGAAGGACAATGAGTTATCAGCGATAACAATACCTTCACCAATACTTAAGTTATGTCCTGCTCCAATAGTCATCTGGAGATTACCATTTGCAGGATCATATGTCGCAGCAGATGGTGTCCATTGTTGATTAGGACCAGATGCACCAACATTGATTGTGATGGTGTCTGTAGATGTAGCAGTTACTGCTCTTGCATTGTTATATGCAAGTTGACCTGCTTGTGGTAGAATATGTTCGGTCTTGTTACCATCCATGGCACAAGTGAACGTAAATGATTCTGGAGCAAGTCTAACGACATTGCTGGTTGTAACTCCATGACCAGAACCAACGGTCATTACAAAATCACCATTCGATGGATCATAAGTTGCAGCAGTTGGCGTGAAGACAGCAGTAGCGGTAGATGCTGCAGCATCAATTAGAATATTCCAATCTTCAAATTTAGGAATAGTAGAAGTTACTACAGTTGGATTGTAAATGATTACTGTTCCATCAGTCTTAGCACTTACATATGTGTGAGATACTCCCGCTGCTGCACCTGCATCACCAACATTACATGTGATGGTAGTGGTTGTTGCATTTCTTACGAGGTTGGTAATCTCATAACTGTTACCAAAATTGGAATCAAATCTTTCAGGACTTGCGTGGTTTCCAGTAGTACCACTATATGTGCAACTGTATGTAATTGCCTCTTCCTTGAATGCAATTCTGTCTCCAATGGAAACATTGATTAGAGGATTTGGGAAAGATACAGTTGTCTCACCAGAGGTAGAATTGTAAGTTGAATTATTTGGTGTAACTTCTACAATGTTTCCATCGCACCAGTTTCTCATGCACTCTAGTGCATAGAGTTTTGCTCTCTGGAATGCATAAAGTGTAGAAGGACGTTGTGCTTCACTAATACCTGTTAGTTGAACACCAGTGAAATAAGAATCAGCAACTGTTACAATACCATTGTTACCGCCCAGTACCAAGTCTCTAATTAAACCATTGAGTACAATTCTAATATCTCTACGACACTTTCTTTGATGAGTATCACTAAGATTTAGAGATGGGTATGCAGATTCTGTATCTAATAGTGCTTGATCTGCAATCAGATCTTTGTTTCTTGCAATTAGATATGCTGCATCTAGATATGTACCAGAAGAGTTGTTGCTAATAACATCAACCCAAAGGAATGCTAGAGTATCGATAGCAGATGCTACGTTAGCACAAGCAGGTGTTCCTGCGGTTGTTGTGATAACAGTATCATCAAAATATCTTGCTACACTAGAATATTCTGGTGTATAAATTGGTTCTGTAGGAGTTCCATTGCCAATTCTCCAGTTACGCATTGCGAAGATGCAAAGTTCTCTTGCATATTCGATAGCACGGACGTTCTGGATAATTTCATCTTCAATGTAAGTAATCTTACCGCCAACAATATACTTTTGTGCTGCCTCAATTACGTTGTGGTTTGTGCCAAATTCTAAGTCTCTGATGACAGCATTGACAAAGTGGATAACATCTTGCTTACATTGTAGATCTCCATCACTACCATTAGCACTTGGAGAACTATAAGATGGATATATTTTCTGACCAGCATCACAAGAAAGAGTCATATTCTCTAACTTGATATGATCATCCTCTGCTAAACCAGCAACAGGGTTATCGGTTGTTATAGTTGCAACACCAGTTACAGCATTGTTGTAAACAAAATTGGTAACGTTGTAAGTAGCACCACCAAATTTTACAGTACCACCAGAAACATAAGTATGCTCTTGTTCTGCAAGACCAACAAAAATATCGAAAGAATTACCACTGATGTTATATGCAGAATAGAAGTATCTTGCAAATTGATCATTGATCTTTCCTACAACTTCATCTGCAATGAAGTCTCTATTATTGCGTAGGAATACACAAGCGTCTTGGAATCTTCTGTCTACAGGAGAAGAAAGTTCAAATGTGTTTGGTGAGTTCAGTAGCGATAGTGTTACTGATTTTGTTGCTGTCTTAACAGTTGCAAATTGTCCTGGATCAAAGTTAGCAGTTGTAATTGCTGGGTACTTTTTAGGAATTACAAATCTTCTGCAGCGACCGTCAGCATCTTCGATGACTTTATAAATTCTCTGTCTACCATTTAGAGCAGAGAGATCAGGAGCAGAAGTTGGGAGTCCCTCAATTAGAATTTCTTGACCTTCTTTAAATTCGTGAGTGTTTGTTCTACCAACTAGTGCGTTAGTATAGAACACAATACCACCAAGATCTTCTGCATTACCAAACTGTTCATCTTGGAAACCATTTTGTGCAATACTTGCATCCCCTTGTAGAGAAAAGTCAAGTCTAGAAATTGGTAGAGATGTGGTATAATCTTCATCTACCGCTACAACCTCACCCTCAGCACGAATCGACTTGAGGTTTGTTGTGTTGAGTGTCTCTACCTGAGCGTTACCAGTGAATACTTCGATAGATGCAGTTTGAAGTACAGTCCATCCAGTAGATCCCAGAATAGGCAAATAACTAACTTCCCATGAAGTTGGGTTATTAATATCGTTAGGTTCAATCTGAGTTACTTCATAGTAACCAGCAGAAGGAGTGAATGATGCATTTCCAACATCACTTAGATATACATATGTGCCAGCTGGCGTTACTGCAGTTGGATCTGTAGTGAATGTAATTTTGTTGGTAGCAGTTGTCCCTGTAGAAGTTAGTGCTAAAGGACTTCCTACATTGTGAGTAATACCAGTTACATAATTAAATTGTTCACCCTCAACGAAAGAACCACTATCTAGTTTGATATCAATCGTACCATTGACATATGCACTAGCGCCAATTTGAGTGTCAAAAGTAACTTTTTGAATGGTTGCTCTAGCACCAGTGTTAACACCAACTACCTGCAATCCAGTTACAAGTGTAGATAAACCAGTATTGTTTTGGAATACAACTCTAAATTGCTGTGGTCCAAAGATTTGATGACCGATTGGGAAGTCAGTACCAAAATCTCCATTAGCATCAGCATCAACTAGGATACGCTGTTTGTCATCAAAGACCATTGCGAAATCCCAAGTCGCAACTGCATCACCATTAGAGTCAATCTTATCTCTGTAAGTGACACCAGTAACGTAGTTCTTATCACCAAACTTGAAAATGTGCTTACCAGGGTTGGCAGGTCTGATGATTACAAGACGAAGGTTATCACCAACAACAGATGCATCAGGTGGTAAAGAGATTGGGTTATCTTCTACATAATCACCACCAGAACAAATAATAGTTTCTTTAACACCAACAGTTGCCCATGCTAACTGTGCTGCTTTTTTGATAGAACGAACTGGGTTTACAGCAGAACGACCATCGTTAAGGTCAGAACCAATCTGTTGTGAAACGTAAATACGACCACCAACGTCATTCGTTGCTAGGTTGAGGACATATTCTGTAGTAGCAATCTTATCAGATCTATCACCTAGAAGCGGAGTAATAGAGCGAGGGAATTCACCAGCAGGTCCAGTTGCGGAATAACCAAAAGCATTTTGGTCAACTACACGGAAACCAATGTGCTTAAATTGAACTTCTCCGTTTAATTCTATGCCGTCTGTATGAACAGGAGCATCACTTCCAGTTTGACCAGAGTTTAGTGCCTGATATACATTCTGACCAAAGTATCTGTATGCATTTTCCTGAAGGATAATACCAGGAGACCACAGAGTACCAGAATTATTAACGAAAGTTTTCAGGGATGGTGCTCTAAATGCTGCGTTTGGAGTAACGAAGTTATCGATATCCAAGTTGAGGATTCTCGCCGTATCAGAAATGATAGACGTAGAAGTTCTAATAGCACCGTTGATATCAAGTTCAAAATCAACAGTATCAAGTAGTGCCTCAGCAGAAGCACCAACACCACCACCGCCAGATAAAGTAACAAGAGGTGGTTGTGTATATCCTCTTCCAGGTTCGTTAATTGCAACAGAAACAACCTGTCCATTGAAGATAAAAGCAGAACCTTGTGCTTGTACACCATCACCAATAGGTGCAGCAATCTCTACAGTTGGTGGGGAAATATATCCCGAACCACCAGTAATAATATTAATATCATTAACTCTCTGCCCCGTTCTATTAATACCAACACGGGGCAAACCCGTACTAGCATCTAACTGCGTTCTTAGAATTTCTTTTTCTAATGAACCTGTACCGCCTCTTACAGTAAGTTCATCATTACCGACCAGTTTAGGTTTTGAACCCTGAAACTTTTCTTTATCGGAATTAATATGAATTGACATTTCGCAGCCTAACTCCCAGAACCTGTATTATCCTCAGTTGTATTTAGCATCCTCATGCCCACTCAAGTGATGTGACTTGAGTTGAGACTGCCCATTTGATATCTAAAGTTGTACCTGCTCTAATAGTAGAATAGGAAAATCTATTCGCAGCACCTACGGGAGTAATTGACCAAGTTTGACCTGAGGGAATATCATCCTTAATAATAGTTTCCATAGTAGACATAACAGAAACATTGCCACTACCATCACCATAAACTGCTGATTCTAATTTACTGGTAAAGATAACACCATTAGAATCAGTAGCAATAATATGACCAGTGATAAAATTCATAGTATTGGATCCAATAGGAACTTGTGATCCAACACCATCTAATGCCAACGTCGCAGTGTTAATTCCTCTCAAGATATATGTCGTTGTGTTGCTATCAGTATATTGAGAGTTTTTAATTTCCAAAGAATTTAATTCCTTGGCATTGTGTAATTCATCAATATGAATTACTCTCTCTACAGAGAATCCACCAGTGGAATCAAATTTTTCGATTGTAGTTGCCATTTTTATTTCTTGGTAATTGTGGACGAAACGGTAATCTTGACCTGATTTGTATTGGGAACATTTGCTCCTAATGTAATATTTAATCTTGCTTCATTTCCAGCAGTGTATTCAAATGTTGGGATGATTACCTGATAACCTGTTCTCAAGTTACCATATTCAGTATGGAATACATCTGTACCATCGTCTGTAACACCAAACTCAACAAACTCTTTAGTACCATCTTGTAAGTTTTCTGCTACTACAACTACTTTTGCTCCATTAGCTGTAGCAACTTCGTAGATATTAGATCCGCCATTGTTTGCAGATCCTTTTTGTAGAGTCAACGTGTCTGTTGCAATTTTAACGTCAGCAAGTTCAAACTCTTTCAAGTCTCCATCAAAGACTTTAACACCATTGTAGGTTCCAGTACCGAAACCAGTGTTCAAATATACATCACCTTGATCATCAAGTCTAAGAATTGGATCTACATAAACACCTGTAGAAACACCAAGATCAAAGTATTGCTTAGAAGTATGTAGGAAAGTCTTAGTTGCATCAGTGTTGTCAAACGTTGTTTCTGCACCATTGAATGTCATCAGGTTTGCAGTAATTTCAAACTGATTGCTTGTTTGAGATCTAATTGTATCTACAGAATAAAAATCAAGTGCAGTTGTGGTGAGCTGCATCGTGTTGGTTCCATCATTGTAGAAATACAAGATATTTTCGTTTGCACCAGGAGCAGTCTCAGGAATAATGTAAGTGTTCTGGTCAACGTCCTTGACTCCACCAAGAGAACCCCAGTTAGCACCATCATAACCTTCATACGTGAACGTAGTGGTATTAAAGCGAATAGAACCTTGCTCCGCAGTTCCTCTATCACCAGTAGCTCCATTTGGAATAACAAGAGATGTAGCAGCGTCAATAACAACTTTCTTACCAGAGTTTGGTCTTAAGAAGATGTCATTGATATCTGTAGAAATTACGTTATCAAAAAGTCTTAGGTCACTATTAATAACTAATGGCAAACTACCAAGAGGTCCAATTCTTAGTTCTTCAATGTCCTCAAATGTTAGGGGAGCAACTGCCAACTGAGAATATGTTAGTTCACAAGAACCGTTTGGTTGTGCTCCAGAAGTATGTGTTGGTTCATTGCCGCTTGTAGCAGTAGTACCAGCTTGTGTTACTTCATAAAGGTTATTCTTATATTTGACATATTGACCTAGCGTTACAGGAATGTTTGCTGCCCACTCTGAATATGCAGGAGCAGTTACGTTCACAGAACGCATCTTCTTCATGTTGACAAATTCAAGATGATTAGGTGTGAACCTAACTGTATTGATATTGTCATTAATAAACCACAAAGTATTATCGTTACTACCTACAGTTTCTTCTGCTAGAATATATGTGTTACCATCTAGGTCACGAACACCACCCAGAGACGCCCATGAAGAAGTCTGAGAACTGTAACCCTCATACTGATTAGTATCAGTGTTATATCTAATACAACCGTCTTTTACGATACCAGCAACAGGTCTTTCTGATGTATTACCAGCAGGAACTGCAATTGCTGTATTAGTAAGAACATCTGCAATTCTACCTGTATCAGGAATGACTTTAACGTCAAGTCCACCAAGTGATTTGAATGCATTGTCAACACTATCAATCTTTAGATAGTCTCCAATTCTTACCTCAGTTCCTTTTAGAATACCAGAAACAGTAAGATCACCTGTTGTAGATGCATATTGGAATCTAGTACCAATGTTCAGTGCTGCAGTATCAAAATTAATAATATCTGTTGTTGGATCTGCAACAGCAAAATCGATGTTTGATCCAGTAGGACCAGCGAATGTACCACAAGTAATTGCAGTAGAAGTCAACATTGCAGTAACATCTGCATTAGCAATGTTTGCAGCAGTTGCTTCTGCTAGAGGTGTTACTAGTTTGTTTACATTGAAGAAACCGTCTTGTACAGTTCCTTTAACAACTTCCTCTACAGTAACATCTGTAACAATTACTTCAAATCCACTACCAAATGTCTTAGGGTTATTTGTGCTAACTGTAATTTGTGCTTCTTCATTATCATCACCACCTTCGTTTTGGTGATCAATGTTTTCTGTAGCACAGAAGTAATAGAGAGTAGGTGTTGTATCTGTAACTTTAATTGTTACATTTGTACCATCAACGGTAACGCCATTTGTATAATTTGCACCGAAAATGTTGACAACAATTTCACCCGCTGTAGTTGGGTTAGCACTCAATGTCAATTGAGTTGCACTATCTACAGATAGTACAGTTGTATTATCTGCGAGAATACCATCTCCAGATACTTTCTCGACAACCATGCCAGCAGAAATACCACTGGTTGAATTGACTGAAATTGATGCTACATTTGCAATTAATGTAGTTGAAATATTTTCTTGTCTACTAGGTGCCCATCTACCATCTCTAAATGCAGATAGTGCAAAGTCATGTCCACCATTTGTAGCATCACTTAGATCAAATGTATAACTGTTACCAGAGTACACTGTCCATGATGGAGTCATTACTGCTCCATTGCCATCATTGAGATCCACGAAGTAACGATACTCTGTTGATACCGTATCGATATCATATCCTGTAGCAGGAACATTATCCTTTACAAGGACATCTCCAGCAGCAAATCCGAATGTATCAATTACAATATAATCAATATTACCAGCAGTAGTTGCAACCTTACGAATAACGACAGGAGATCCAGCAGCATTGACAGCGTTAACTGTAATTGTCAAGTTATCTGCAGGTGTAGAACCACCAACAGATGCACCAGGGATTGTAATGGTATCATTATCTGCATAGAAAGATCCTTCAGATCCTGTTGTTACAACAGCAGATAGAATAGCACCAGTATCGTCTCTTTGTACATCAAACGTAGCACCAACACCATTTCCAGATGATGCACTTTGTGCTACTCCTGTGTATACACCGTCAGCAGCAGCTGCTACGACTGTAGAAACTGTTACTGTAGATGCTAAGATAGATCCACCTGCATCTCTTACTTGATCTCCTACGCTAAACGTAGCAGCAGGAATTGCATTACTTACGAAATTAATCTTATCGACCTGCAGATTAGTTACTGCATATACTTCTGGTTGAACAAGATCAAATGCACTAACCTGTAGAGTGTCACCAATGGTGTATCCATTACCACCTTCTACAATACTTACATCACTGACAACACCCAAGGTTCCAACAGTATACTGGAATCCAGTACCACCGCCGTATTCAGGTTCAAAATTAACAACCATCGTACCAGCAGCGGTTGGCGCAATGGAAATTTCAACAGTAGTTGCATCAATAATACCAGTAACAGTAGTACCAGCAATAATTTCACCGTTGCCACTCACTTTGACAACTTGCATACCAGAAATAATTCCTGCAGAAGAAGGAACAGTCAAGTATGTAATATTTGAGTTAGTAATTCTAAGGTCAGCATTACCAGGAATAGTTGGTCCTGCGGACATTGTGAATTGTGTAGCACTGTCAACACTTGCGACAGTTACACCACCAGGAATTTGACCTGGATTGTTGATATTTTGTACTAGTTCGACAGTATCACCAACTTCGATACCAGTAGTATCAGAAACTGTAACTTGAGGACTACCTGCGGTAATAGTAGAAACAGAGATTGCAAGATCGTTACCACCAGATCCAGGTTGAGCACCTGCAGCACCGCCTAGGGTATTACCTGCGATGTATAGAGTATCTCCTGGTAAGTATCCAGAACCACCGCTTACAATTGTTACAGAGTCATAGAATGTATTACCACCACCAGTTGAAATTACAACATCAACTGTCAGTCCAGCACCATTACTGTTAATGTTTTGTACAGCAAGACCACTATATGTTCTAGCAGCACCTACAGCATTACCAGTAAACTGAATTGCAGTTACTGCTGCGTTCGATGTAAAGGTAACACCATTAAAGAATAGTTCTCCTCTAGCATACGTGCTAACATTGTTTACAGCGGTTGCTAATGTAAGTTGATCTCCCGTTTGATAGTTATTACCAAAGGAAGAAATCTGATCTAGTGCTTGAATAGATCCAAAGTTACCACCAAGAGTAATTTGTAAACCAGAACCTAATAGACCTGCATCAGCAGTGTTGGCATCATATAGATCTGTTGCAGCAACACTAACAACGTCTCCTGCAACGTAACTACCATCACCAGGAGCACTAACAATAAACTCACTGACAGTACCACCAACAGTATCAACAACTAATGAGAATCCACCTTGCTGAGAGTTTGGATCTGAGTGTGTTAAAGTACCACCTTGATTGGGGTGAACACTACAACTATAGTAAACTTGAGCGTTTGCTGGGTTTGCTGGTACAGCATATGTACAAACTTTGGTATTAGCAGCAAACCAACCAGCAAGGAATTGTGCTCCAGTTACTGCAGATCCATCTAGTTCATAAGTAACACCATCTGCAGCATCTAGAATACCGTTGGTGTCATCTTGAATAGATGAAAGATAGAATGGGTGTGGATCGTTTGTAGCATCACTACAATCGAAGATATAAGTTTTTCCTTTTAGTAAGTTAAAGTCTCCACCTAAGAATCCATCAATAAAGTATTCGTTTCCTAGAGATGCTTTAACTTCAAATGTTTGTGTTCCTGCAAGGGGAATAGTTGCTGTTAGAACATCTCCTACAGTATACTGAGATGTAACAGATACGAATTCACTACTATCAACTCCACCAACAGGTTGAATACCACCATTTTGTACGTTGAGATTCATCAACATACCTGTTCCATTACCACCCGTCATCGGAATGCTCTTAAACAATCCGTTTGGATAGTTAGATCCAGAGGTAACAGTTGCTGCAAAAGCAGAAACAGTAATATCAGCAGTCATCTGCTGACCACTACCACCTGTTACTGCAATATTTGTATAACCACCAGCGGCATAGTTGATACCACCGTTAGTAATAACACCACCAATTTGATCAACTGTGAAGTCGATAGTGGCACCAGATCCATTGCCACCAAGAACAGGAATGTTTAGATATACGCCAGGCGTGTATCCCGAACCATTCTGTGTAATAGAACCAGTGAATCCATCTACCTCAATACCAAAGGTAGCACCATCACCAGTACCACCAATAGCAGGAATTTCAGAGTAGGTTCCACCATCGTAGTTAGAACCAGCATTGTTGATTGCAATACCTAGTGTATCGAGACTGTTCTTCTCAATTACAAAGTCTCTATAGTATTTGACACTAGATGCTGCTAGGTCTGATAATTTTTTACTGTTACTAGCAAATCCCAGTACACCTGTACCGTTGCGATAGATACCCAACTGAGCATCGTTTACAAACGCCAAACTTGGCGCAGATACTAGTCCGTCTCCTAGTTTTAGGTTTCCTGTAGAAAGATCGGATCCACCAGCAGTAACCGTGAAAATTTGGGTACTGATCTGATTAATTTTCAACCTTTGTTGTTCAAAGGTATCAGTGCGTGCTACATTAATTGCTGGCATTTTGGATTAACTCTCGCAGTATGGACTTGAGTTCAGAGACTTCATTCTTCAATGTATTTATGTCGTCCAATGCGGAACTTAGCTGCATGGATTTTCTCCTTGCAGCTATAGCAGAATCGTCCAAATTCAAGATGGCACCAGTGTTTTGGTCTCTTACGAGACCATCATGTCCATCAACTTTCAGAAAGTCCATGTGCGGAAATTAGAATGCAGCAACAGCACGGATGTCTTGAACCTTAGGAACGAATGCAGGATCTACTCCTCTCATCACAATTTTGATTGCGAAAGACGAATATTCTGGTAGATTTGCTACACTATACTTAAGGTCTTGATAAGCAGATTGCTTCTCTACAATTCCAGAAATTGTGTTCTCGCTAGTTGCAATTTCATAAGTATCTGGTTCTCCTTTCTCATTGAAGTAGATCCAATCAATATCATCAAAGTTCTCTTGACTAGATGCTTTCTTAAACTTGTAGAATACTTCTAGGTTAGAAATATCTTTGACATTTGCAAGTAGATGCACATCAATTGCAGTAGCTGGATTTGTAATAGAAACTTCTTTGGTTACATACTTAGCAGCAGCAGATCCATTCTTAGATGTATTTTCAGCAACAAAGTCTAAACCATTGGTATAAGTTACCTTACCAACTTCTAGATATGATTTCTCTTCATCTGGTTGATTAGGATACTTAACAAAGTCTCCTACACGGAAGATATCAGCAATCTGATCTGTAGTAACAGCGTTTCTGTTGTATAGAGTGCTATCAATAATTCTATCTGTATAGTTATCATTGATAGGATTGACATCAGTTCTTAGAGTCAATTTCTGTGTCTGACTATTCCAAATAGTTGCCTTACCAGTAATGATATTGTCATATGTCTCTAGCATTACGTTTGGATTACGTGCTACAATAGTAGCAGCATCATCAATGTCAACTAAAACTTGAATTGGGTTAGAATCAACACTAACGTTGCTTAAACCTAACTGATTTCCTAGAGTTACAAGTTCTCCTTTCTGGAAGAATTGAGAAGTTTTGACTCTTACATAAACAACGTTACCATTGACTCTTGCAATAGTACCAGTTGTCTTAGTGGTAAGACCTTTGATTGTTTGATCTGCCTGAAGTTCTGTTCCACCATTACCAGCAAGATTAAACTGATAAACTGGATAGAATTCAATTACTTGATCTCTTCTACCAAATCTATTTTCTTGACCATTAGCATTTTCAATTCTATTTGTTACTGTCTTAACAGTAGCACTAGAGAGATCAATGATTGGACTTAAATGAGACACAGTAGATTGTAGAGTCATCTTGTAAACTAATGATTCTGACAAACTATTCAATGTTTCGTTGATGTTGGAAGCAATAAACTTCTGATTAGTAAAATAGTGTGGTTCATTTAAGAACGTTCTTTCAAAAGAAGTATGGGAATATGATGTATAATTTGTGGTGTTAGAATCTACAGGAACAACATTGGTTGTTTTAACTTCTGTACTAAGAGTAGTACCAGTAAATGATAAGTAAGAAACTTGTGGATATAGAGTTTCAAACTTTCTATTATATGAAGCGTATACTTGATCTCCACCACCAATAGCATTACCAGCAGCTTGAGAACTGGAAGTAATGTTATAAGTATCGATACCAGAATTAGATACTTGGAATAGTGTGCTGTTCAAAATAGATGCTGTAATACCACCAGTTTCTTGTGCTGTTCTGTAGAAAACATAAGAACCTCCATCAGTTTCAAATCCATGATCTCTATGAGATACTTTAACAACAGAGTTGTTGTTTTTGAATAATTTAGAAGTAGCATTTGTATTTGCACTAGCATTAGTTTCAAATGGATTTGTCTCTAGCAATTCATAACCCAAACTACCATTCTTGATCATGAGTTCTGCTGGTCTTGAGGTATTAAACTCAGCACGATACATAGTGAACTTAAGATCCTCAAAGATATCTTCAGTCCAACTTTCGGTATTCTGGGAACGGTATACCGAACCTAGAGATGGTTGAGTTGTGATGACCGTACTTGTAGCAATGTCGGTTTCTCCTAATTTAGAAGACCATAGTTCATAATCAATTGAATCAGTTTCAACTACAAGTGCATACTCGGTATCATTCTGTAGATATACAGGATAATCGAATGCAAAGTGTGTTGGGGTAGTGGATTTTGTGACCCCTTCCTGATCGGTTGCTACACCCATTCTAACTGCTGGTGTGTCTATCTCAATGAAAGTCTGTACTTCGCACCCTCCAGCGCCATTTCCGACGCCTTTGACAACCACTGAAGGTGCTTCAGTATATCCAAATCCAGGTAGAGCAATCTCAGCATTGTAAATTTTACCACCAGAGACTTCAATACTTGCGGTAGCATTAGAACCACCAGGAAGTTGAGGACTTTCAATAGTTAAAATTGCACTGTCGTAGTTGAGACCAGGATTAGTAATTCGGATATCAGACAGTTTGCCACTGTTCTTAGCAATTGTAAGCACAAAATCGGTTGCATCAGTTGCATTAGCAAGAGTCACAGAAGGAATAATTAGATCTTCATTAGGAATGAAAGATTTGCCGTTATGGTTACCAAGAACAACTGTGTAAACTTGTTCGTTAGTAAGACTGTATTTACCAGATGCGGTAGACACTAGTTCTACATTGTTCTTATCAAAGATCTTAAGAATAGGACCAGAAGCAGAAGAAGATGCACCAGTTACACTTTCTCCTTTATATACTGCCATGTTTCCACTAGCAAAACACTTAAGGAAAGTATTTGGCGATAGAGTTTTCTCAGATCCAGGAACAATATTCTTAGCAGGTTTTTCTGCATCTACATTAGTGATATATGTTTTGACTGGAATGTTTGTGCTCTTCTTGCTAAAGTAGAGATCAAGACCAGTAACAAAACAACCACCATCTAGATTTTCTACTTTGAAAGTTTGTGCAAGAGGATTTGGTCTTACAGGGTTATCAGTATTACTTTCAATTAACTGAACACCTTCATTAGATTTGAAAACTGATGGTTTGGTGGATACAATACTGGAAGGATTCTCTGGAAGAATACCAGTTGCATAATACTTAACTTCGGTGTAAGAATCTACACCTAGTTTCGCTTCATTAGTTGCACTAGAGGTAAATCTGAAAGTTAAAATACCAGAGGTAAAGTTTAGTTCTTCTGCAGAATTATCATAGGAAACAGTTCCAACATCACCACTCCATGTTGCATTTTCTGTAGGAGGATTACCAGCAGGAAGAATAATCAAACCAGATGCATTACCGTATTCATCAGTAGTGATTGGACCATTAAATGCAGATAAAGAGTTACCAGCGATGCCTGTGTATCTCAAGTCTGGATTGACCCATCTAGAAATATCTCTACCTTCTAGGTAAACATAAATTCTAGTATTTGGTTTCATTCTGCCAATTGTAAATTTGACAGGAACACTTCTAGCAAAGAATGCAAGAGATGTAGAAACTACACTATCACCAATAGTTTTGGTTTGAATACCCTTACCAACCTCATTATTTTGAGGACTGATATTAGAGGAACTACCTACAGATGCAGATTGTACAGATGTTGCTGCAATTTGAGAGTTGACTCCACCAAGAGAATTGATAGTAGTAAAGGAGGAAGTTGCTCCAACCCAGTTAATAACAAAAGAGTTATGTAAACTAGAGAAACTTTCTTTTACATTGTCTTTTGCCAAGAAGATGTTAAACAAGTCAGTGTTTGTATCTACAACAACTGGTTCTGTGCTTTGATCATACCATTGATCAATAGAAGGAGATAACTCACTATCACCAACATATTGAAGGACAACAAATGGGTTTGGATTTAATTTAGAAGATGCAAAATTATTTCCTAATAGAGTAAGAGGAGTATATGGTAGAGTTACCATATTACCAGTTTTCTTATAACCAGAAACTGCTCTTTGGTCATCTCTTACATTTACCTCTACAAGAGATACGGAGTCTTCCTTAGATTGTGGACGTAAAACAGATTGCTGTGGATCTACTGCACATCTGTAATCAAAAGATTTAAGATTACCAACTTTATGTGCCTCGAAGTTATCAACAAAGAATCCAGACTTGAATCTATCAAGTCCAATTTCATCTTTGACTTGCATGTTAAGAGCTTGCTGCTCTAGAATACTAAGTGTGGTATAATACTCAAGACGCTCAATACGCTTCTCTAGTTTACCGATGTCACGCATGGTGTAACGACGGTTGTCAACTGGAGTAATTCTTACATCCTTGCTTGTCTTCGTAAATGCAGGAATGTGTGCATAGAAGAGAGGTACAGCATCCTCAATAGGATCTGGTTTAGAAGGATTGAGAGAAGAGTTTCCTTCTTTGACAATAAAGTTGCCTTTTTTATCTAAGAAGATACCATCGATACGATCTAGATATTGTTTCTGACTGAAGGAGAATGTATACTCTAAGTTTAGATCAGGAGCAGGACTTGCAGAAACAATTGCACCAGCACCAGCAAATGATCCTTCTGTTCTTTCTAGAGTTGCAGTATCAAGGAAACCAGGAATGATAGCAGTGCTATCTACTTTAGGTCTAAAGTCAATAACATTCTTGAGTTCTGTAATTCCTAATACAGAAGAATCGAATGTAGGGATTTCGTCTTCACCAACTCCTGCTTCATGTAAGTAACTATCAATCGTACAGAAGTCACCTTGAGAATGTTCAAAATAATCAAATGCAATTACAAGTTGACCAGTAGTAGATTCAAATCCTGGTTTTAGAACAATACGAGAAACATCATAAATTGTATCTCTTTGACCATTGTCGAATGTATATCTGGACGTTACATCAGTACCAGAAATTAGGTTGCCAGCAGTATCAATCTGAGGTGGTTGTGAAGAAGTTCCTTCATAAACATATCTAAGTTTAAATGCATCAGAGTATGATAGAATTTCTACAACCTCTGTATCATAATCTGTTCCTCTTAGAGGCACAACACGGTCACCAGCAGATGTAACTGTGATTCTCTTGTTTCTAACTACAGTCTTAAGTCTTGGTTTTGCATTAGATACTTCAAGAGTTGCAGTTAACTTAAGTTTTGGATATGTTCCATTAGAAGGAATATCTCCAAAGTAATTAGATGGTAGAGCTAGACTAATACTACCAGAGGTTAGTCCACTTGCTGTATCTGTAGCAGATGAAATTTCTACTGCATCTTCCTCTAAGAAAACAATATCACCAGTAACGATATCAGGTGCATCACCTGGATCTATTACAGTAACAATATAATTTTCTTCAGAGAACCTTGCAAATCTTTGTGTACCAAATGGTAACTGTGCAGCAAAAGTAATAATACCACCACCAGTGGATGCTGTAGTTACAAAATCTCTACGGAAGTAATACTTGATCTTAGTGTCATCACCACCAGCAGATACTTGAGAAATTTGCTTACTGCCAGTAGAGAATAGTAATGTGCCACTTGTAGAATTGGCAACCTTAGGACGCAATCTTACAATGCTTGCATTTGTAACTGCACCTGGAAGAGCTGTATCTAAGTAAATTCTAGATTTATATGCACCTTCTTGTCTTGTGGCATATTGAACAATTGCTCTGACTAGATTATTATCGTCATCAGAGAATTGTACTAGGTCTCCTTGCTGTACAGCATTAGAAGCATCAGCACTAAAACTAGTGGACTCTAGGAAAGAAGATCCCTGAGATCCAAAGAAAGTGTAGTCAGTTACAGTTTTAATTTCAGAAAGACTCTGACTATCTACAACAACGTCTGCGGAGAATTTGTTAGCATTTCCAGATCCATAAGCACATCCAACAGATTTTACATTCTGTGGGGTATATGTTACAACTGTATCTCTGAACAGAATAGGAACAATGGAAGCAGCAGCATTTGGAGAACCAGCAGCATCAGGGTTCTTAGCAGTTACTGCAGGTGGTTGTGAATAAACAACATTTACAGCAGATCTATTTGCAACAGATGCTTTATAGATTTTTCCATCATTACTCTTCAACAGTTCAATTTTTGAACTATCATACTCTAGTCCATTTACAAGTAATGTTACACCATCAGCGTATCCAAGTCCTCTGTTTTGAATAACAAAGTGGGAGATAGTATTTTCTCTAGCAATTCTTACAGTATTACCATCTTCATCTCTGATTGTTTCTCCAGATAAGAATCTACCAGATAAAGTTTTAACGTATAGAAGATTTCCTGTAGTGTATACTCCAGAAGGAGTTCCTTCTACAACACCATACGCTCCACTGTCTACACCAAATACATACTTACCTTCATCATATCCAGAAGGAATACTCTCTAATGTAATTTTGGTAAAGAACTGTGGGTCAAAATATGATAGTCCAAAAGTTGCATTATATGCAGTAGTTCCTGCTGCAAGACGACCTCTAGAAAGAACG
>Ga0213859_10000446_pt1 | contig 18817 bp, 27 predicted proteins | sample PICome_2_FD_160133 | JGI IMG/M metagenome (GOLD analysis project Ga0213859, IMG submission 160133) | Coastal seawater microbial communities near Pivers Island, North Carolina, United States - PICO304 | ecosystem: Environmental > Aquatic > Marine > Coastal | place: USA: North Carolina...
GGTCAAGGCATCAATCCCTCTTTCAAAATGGAATGCACAGTACATGCAGAACCCAACCGGTGAAGAAGGTGCATTGATTAAAAGAGAATGGTGGCAAGACTGGGAAAAAGATTTACCACCACTAGAACATGTAATCCAATCTTATGATACAGCGTTTATGAAAAAACAATCAGCCGATTATTCTGCTATTACTACCTGGGGTGTGTTCACACCATCTGAAGATAGTGGTCAATGTTTAATATTATTAGATGCAGTAAAAGATAGATACGAGTTTCCAGAACTACGACGTGTTGCTATGGAACAGTATGGTTACTGGAAGCCTGAGACCGTAATCATTGAGTCTAAAGCATCTGGACTGCCTCTAACTTATGAGTTGCGGAAAATGGGGATACCTGTTATAAACTTCACACCCTCTAAAGGTAACGATAAACATACGAGGGTTAACAGTGTCTCTCCGCTGTTTGAGTCAGGGAGAATATGGGCGCCCAAAGATATGGACTTTGCACAGGAAGTTATCGAAGAATGTGCAGCTTTTCCATATGGAGACCACGATGATTTAGTGGATTCCATGACCCAAGCTGTTATGAGATTTAGACAAGGTGGTTTAATTCAACATCCTGAAGACTACGAGGATGAAGAGATGCCACAACAACAAAGGACATATTACTAGTTATGGCTAATCCTATCAAAATTTATAAAACACTTGAAGAAGCATACAATGCTTTACTAAAAGGTTTTAGATCAATTAAAAAAAGAGATCCAGATATTATTGAAAACCAAATGCTTAAAGCAGAAGCTCAAGGTAAAATTAAATCTCAAGGTGATAACATTTCTATTTTTCCAGAAGACAAACCTGAAGGAATCATGAGTCAGGCTCCAGGAATGATTAAAACTGGTGAAGTAGTTGAAGCTGTATTCAAACCTGGAATGGACAAAAGAGGTAAGATGGTAAAAAAATCACCGAGTCAAAGACAAGCTGATTTAGATAGACCATTTGTAACTGAAGAAGAAATGTCTGCATTCACTATGGAAGAGAATGCAAGAAAATTAAATAAAGCTAAAGGCTTTATTGATAAGTTAGGTGCTAAAACTACTAAACAAAAATTATTTATAGCAGATTTAGTTGAAGATGCAGGCACCGGCGTATTTCAAGATGTAGATATGGGTGCAATTGTTAGATCTAATATGTTTGATGATTTGATTGAACAAGGCATTGACGATGATCTACTCACAAACATTATGTACTCAGGAACTAAATCAGATGACTTTGCAACTACACTTGCAAAAATAAAATCAAACGCTAGAGATGAAGGTGTTGATATAGATGAGACTGTAGATTTCTATGAAAGAGTTTTTGATGAAGTAGCTAGAGTTAAAAAAGCTATGGGTGGTAGAATAGGTTATGCAGTAGGTAGTTTACCAAAAGGAATTCAAAAGTTAGTACAAGCTTTAAATAAAAAATTTGGTAAAGGCACTATGAAAACTGCTGATGAAATGGATAGACCTAAAGATGTACAAGCGTTTGAAGACTTTGAAACAAGAAATCCTAATCCAAAAAGACAATTAACAGATGATGAGATTAGAGATTATGAAGAAGAGTTAGGTGATAGTGAAACTTGGATGAATGATGGCACTGTTGGTGAAGCTGAAAAAGCTCTAAAAGACCGTAGAGAATTTATAGCTGATATGGAATTACAATATAAAAAAGGTCAACTAGATCCAGGACCAGGTGAAAAAGGTAGAAAAGAATTTTTACAAAGTAAAATGGACGAGATGGAAATGTCTGGTGACAAAAAATTAATGACTCAAGATGAGATTGATGAACTATCTACATTTGATATAGGTACAGAGTTAGAAGGACTAAGATCTTTAGGTGCATCAAAACTTGCAGAACGATTTGAACTTAAACAAAGGTTTCCAGGATTAGATGATGCATTAATAGATAGAATTTTAGTTGATGATAATCCACAAAGAAAAGCTGAAGTACTAGCAACTATAGAAGAGTCTTATAAGATGTTAGAAAAAGGAATGGATCCAGCGGATATTATTGATACATTTAAAAATACATCTAGACGTAAAAATGCACAAGGCGGCCTAAACTACTTGATGGGACTTTAATGTCTGAAGTAAATAAAATAGCGAACTACAATCAAATGATGTCTTGGTTAACAAGACCATCTACACCTCAAACAGAAACTAGACAAAATTTTGCTGAAAAAGGTTTTGCTAAAGCCACTACTGCAAAAAAATTAAAAGAAACAGTTCCAAATTTTTTAGATGAAGAAACTTTTGTAAAACTTAGAAAAGAAAAGAAAGATTTAACAAACAGACAATTTGCTGATTATTTAAATAATGAAACTGATTATATTCCAGATCCAAGACAAGCAAAAGAGTTTGGAGAAATATCTGTTGAAAGAAGATTTACTGCTGCAAAAAACAAAGGTTTGTTTCCAAAAACTTTTACATACAAAGGCTCTACAGCCAGTAAAGCAGTTACACCAAAAGAAATAAAAGAATATAAACAATATATTAAAAAAAATTTTCCTAAAAAATATGATGCTCTTTTAAAACTACCTGAAGATAAATTAAAAACAAAAATCTTTGAAAGAAGAGCTTATCTAAATAAAATAAAAAAACCGGGTTTTCTAGAAGATAAAAATGAAAGAAATCGTAAATACAGATTTGAAGTATCTTCTGGTTTAAGAGGAAAAGAGGCTCAAAAAATATATTTAGAAAAAGCAGCAGAATACAAAAGATCAATAAATAAAGATGCAAATACATTTTATAGAAATGTTAGAGAAGGTAAAACTTTGCTGTGGGAAGATTTATTAAAAAGAACGACTCTTGTAAAAGATCCCCCTTTTAAATTAAATAAAAAAATAATTAAAGGTAAAAAATATAGTAAAGACGAAACACAAAAATTTGTTTTAACAGATAAAAATGGAAACAAATTTAAATATGATTCTTTAGTAGAAGATCTTGCGAAAGCAGGTCAAGACCCACAAAAAGTTTTTAGACCTTATGAACAAAAAGCTTTTTTATATAAAGAAAATTTAATGAAACAAATTGTAGAAAATGCAGATAAAATATTAGGAGCAAGAGATAATCCTATTCATGTTCATCACGTAGAAGGCTTTAGTAAAAATCCTTTTAATGTTCAGCTTACTTTTGCAGATCAAAATTTGCGAGAAGGAAATGCCAGACAAACTTTAACAGCAACTTTTAATAATATACTAAAAGAAGAAAAAGCAAAAACTGGTGGTAAAACTGAAGGTATATTAAATTTTAATAGAAAGAAAAAAGCTTTAAATAAATTTTATGATTCATTAGGTCCAGATATAGCAGCCCAACTTGGTAAACAAGAAGTAGGTAAAAGAACTTCATTAGTTGATATGCTTAAAAAGAAAAATATTAAAATGTCAAAAGATCAAATTAAAGCAGCTACAAAATTAAAAGCATCATTACTTCCAGGGTTAGAACAAATAGCACAAGGAATAAAAAACATTCCTGATGATATTGCAAAGAAAAAATATTTTACATTAGGTTTAAAAGCATTAGGTCCAATTGGTACTTATATTGCAGTTGACGATACTTACGAAGCATTGAAAGCAGGGAGACCTGTTGCCGAAGCCCTGGAGTATGGTTTGATTGGAACTAATTTAATTGGTTCTGCAAAAGATTTAATGGCTCTATCTCCTGAAGAAAGAGAAGCAAGATCTGTTGTTAAACAAGCAGAGATGGCTGATCAAATTGCTCAAGACGAATCAATGTTAGATACAGATTTTGAAACTCCAAAAGTTAAATCAGATTTAACTCTAGAAGAAGCAGAAGAAAAATTTGAAGCTGCTAAAGCTAGAAGAAAACTTGAAAGAGAATCACAAGAAGCAGACATTGCTAAAGCAAGAGCTATTAGTATGAGTGGTTTAAAAGATTTAATAACAGGTAAAAGATTTTCTGGTCAAGAAATGCCAACACAATATATGGCGGCAGGCGGACGTATAGGTTTTGCAGACGGACCAGATGATCCTTCAAGAAGAAAGTTTATGAAGATAGCTGGAGGTATTGCATCTATTCCACTTGTTGGAAAGTTTTTAAAACCTGCAATAGTTGCAGCACCCAAAGTTGCAGAAGTAGTTAAAAGAAGCGCTGATGGTATTCCTGAATTTATTGGAGACCTGGTTACTAAAGTTGTGACGTTTGGAAAGAAAAACTTCACGGGTAATAGATCAGATGAATTTGCTGACCAATATAGATTAGATGATTATGTTGTTACACAACAAGGTAATAAAACAACAATTCAAAAATTTGATGATCCTGATAATCCTAACTATAAAGAAATTGAAATAGAATTAGAAACTGACCCTGAAACCGGAGGCGTGACTTACAAAGAAGCCAGTGTGAGACCTGATGCAGAAGGCAAGCTTAAAGATGTTGAAGAATATGTTGATGACCTAGATTTAGAAGATATGAAGAAATACACTTATGATGAATAAATACCCAAAGAAACACTTATTGCCTCCTGAAGCCGGACCCACGCCTCAGGGCTTGAATATTAATTATAATACTGTTAAAACAGTCAAACAATCTGGAGAAAAAATAAATGGCGGATATAGACAAAGCACTTCCCAACGAAGTCAGAAAAGAATTCGAACTTCCTAGTGGAGAAGAGATACAAGAACAAGTAATTGAAGAAACTGAAGCACAAGAAGAATCTCTTGGTCCAGTTGATATTCAAGAAAATGAAGATGGATCCGTTGATATAAATTTAGATCCAGCCGCTGCTACACCCGAAGGTGGTGATGAGCATTACGCAAACCTTGCAGACTTTTTACCAGATGATGTATTAGCTAGTTTAGCTTCAGACTTAAATGGTAAGTATATGGATTATACTTCATCAAGAAAAGAATGGGAGAAAACTTATATTCAAGGTCTAGACCTTTTAGGTTTTAAATACAATAACAGAACAGAACCTTTCCAAGGAGCTTCAGGTGCAACACACCCAGTTCTTGCAGAAGCAGTAACTCAATTTCAAGCATTAGCATATAAAGAATTATTACCGGCAGATGGTCCAGTTAGAACACAAGTAATTGGTTTATCTACACCGGAGAAAACACAACAAGCACAACGTGTTAAAGATTTTATGAATTATGAAATCATGGAAAAAATGAAAGAGTATGAACCAGAGTTTGATCAAATGTTATTTAATCTTCCTCTTGCAGGTTCTGCTTTTAAAAAAGTTTACTATGACGACATGGAACAAAGAGCAGTATCAAAATTTGTTCCGGCAGATGATTTAATTGTTCCGTACACAGCTACCTCATTAGATGATGCGGAAGCAATTATTCATCGTGTTAAAGTTTCAGAAAATGATTTAAGAAAACAACAAGTCGCTGGTTTTTACAGAGACGTTGATTTAGGAAAACCAACTGTAGGTGAATCTGACATTGAGAAAAAAGAAAGAGAGTTGGAAGGTACCACTAAATCAAAAGAAGAAGATGTTTATACTTTATTAGAATGTCACGTGGATTTAGATCTAGAAGGTTTTGAAGATGAGAATCCAGAGACTGGTGAGCCGTCCGGAATTAAAATACCTTACATCGTAACTTTGGAAGAAGGATCACGAGAGATTTTATCTATCAAAAGAAACTATGAAGTAGGAGATCCATTAAAAAAGAAAATACAATATTTTGTACATTTTAAATTCTTACCAGGACTTGGCTTTTATGGTTTTGGTTTAATTCACATGATTGGTGGATTGTCACGTACTGCAACAAGTGCACTTAGACAATTATTAGATGCAGGAACTTTATCTAACTTACCAGCAGGTTTTAAACAACGTGGTATTAGAATTAGAGATGATGCACAATCAATTCAACCAGGTGAATTCAGAGATGTAGATGCACCAGGTGGAAATTTAAGAGATTCATTTATGATGTTACCATTTAAAGAACCATCACAAACTTTACTATCACTAATGGGCGTTGTAGTAAACGCTGGTCAAAGATTTGCATCTATTGCAGATCTACAAGTTGGCGATGGAAATCAACAAGCGGCAGTAGGAACAACAGTAGCTCTTTTAGAGCGAGGAAGTAGAACTATGTCTGCGATTCACAAAAGAATTTACTCAGCTTTAAAAAATGAATTCAGAATCATGGCTAGAGTATTCAAGTTATATCTACCTCAAGAATATCCGTATGATGTAGTTGGGGGTCAAAGAATAATTAAACAACAAGACTTTGATGATAGGGTAGATATATTGCCAGTTGCTGACCCTAACATTTTTTCTCAAACACAGCGTATTTCCCTCGCGCAAACGGAACTCCAACTGGCACAATCAAATCCGCAAATGCATAATCTGTATCAAGCATATAGAAACATGTATGAAGCATTAGGTGTAAAAAATATTGATGCTGTTTTAATTAAACCAATGCAACCAATGCCAAAAGATCCGGCGTTAGAGCACATTGATGCTTTAGGTGGTAAACAGTTTCAAGCTTTTCCAGGTCAAGATCATAGATCACACATTACTTCACACTTAAATTTTATGGCAACTAACATGGCTAGAAATAATCCAATGGTTATGGCAAGTTTAGAGAAAAATGTTTTTGAACATATTAGTCTAATGGCGCAAGAACAAGTTGAATTAGAGTACAGAGATGAAATGCAACAACTTCAACAGATGCAAATGCAGGCACAACAGAACCCAGCAATGGCTCAACAGATTCAAATGCAAGTTATGCAGATGACTCAGAAGATTGAAGCAAGAAAAGCTCAACTAATTGCAGACATGATGGAAGAATTTATGAAGGAAGAGCAAAAAATTACTTCACAATTTGACAATGATCCAATTGCTAAACTAAGATCAAGAGAGTTAGACCTTAGAGCACAAGAAAATGCTCGAAAAGAGAAGGAAGCTAACGAGAGAATGGACCTTGATAAGATGAAAGCAATGATGAATCAACAAAATCAGGACGAAAAACTAAAACAAAACGAAGAATTAGCAAAATTACGTGCTGACACATCAATTGAAAAGACTGTTTTGTCAAAAACACTACCAAGTTCTGATTCAATGATGCCAAATGTTGCAATTATGCGTAAAGGCTAGTGACAAAAACTAAAAAAACAGTTAAAATAAAACACACAAGGAGAAAATATGGAAAAATTAGATAAAATTGTTGAAATCAAGTCAGAAGACAAAATGAATCTTGAAATTGACCCTAGATCTAAGACTACAGCTGATGGTTCTTACAACTACATCGCAAAAGGTGAAGAAGTTGAAGTAAGAGGAACTAAAAGAATGCTGAAAGAAAAGTCTAAAAAAGCTAAGTGGATCTAATATGTGGTTATCGGCAATTAAATTAGCCGCACAAGCAGGCACTCACATTTTTAAAAAGCGTCAAGAGACTAAAATGCTCATGGCGGATGCACAAATGATGCATGCAAGAAAGATGGCCCAGGGTGAGGAAGCTTACCAAGGCAAATTGTTAGAAGCCCGACAATCGGACTGGAAAGACGAGGCGGTTTTGATAATTTTAAGTTTGCCCGTGTTGGTGCTCGCGTGGGCGGTCATATCTGATGACCCGACAGCGATGGACAAGGTAAAATTGTTCTTCGACATGTTCTCGCAGCTTCCATCGTGGTTCACAAATTTATGGATACTTGTCGTGGCGAGTATTTATGGTATAAAGGGTACACAAATATTTCGTAACGGAGGAAAAAAATAATGTATAGAAAAAGATATTTAAAAGGTGGTCAAGCAAAACTTGACGCAAATAAAGATGGTAAAATTTCTAGAGATGATTTTAAAATACTAAGAAATAAAAATAAAATGACCTCGGATCAAAAAGAAAAAGCAATGGACACTTTAAAAAAGTATAAAGGTAAACCAATTAATCCTATACAAAAAAAAACTACCGGAACTACTAAAGCAAAACCTTTAAATAGAGAAAATAAATTTTTTGGTGGAGCGGTTAGATTAGGATCTGCAGGTTTAAAATACTTAAAAAATAATCCGGATAAAGTTAAAAAAATAATGGATTCAGATTTACCTAAAAAAACAAAAGATCTTTTAAGTAAATTAAAAAAAACCTCTAGTAAAAAGAAAAAAGATTAATGGCAAAACTTTGTGCAAAAGGAAAAGCTGCGGCTAAAAGAAAATTCAAAGTATATCCTTCTGCATATGCTAATATGTACGCATCAGGAGTTTGCTCAGGTAAAATTACACCAGGCGGTAAAAAAGGTAGTCGTAAGAAAGCTGCTACAGGGGGTTTAATGACAATGGATAATTATTATAAAGGTCTTGTTTAATGTCTTTAAGAAAATGGGTGAAAGAAAAATGGGTGGATATTGGAGCACCAAAGAAGGATGGGAAGTATCAGCCATGCGGGCGCTCAAAAGGTTCGAAGAGAAAGTATCCAAAGTGCGTACCACTTGCAAAAGCCACACGAATGACAAAGTCGCAAAAGGCGAGTGCTGTCAAACGAAAAAGAGCTGCAGGTAATCCAGGCGGTAAACCAACTAACGTTGCAACATTTGTAAAAAGAACTAAGAAAGCTATGGGTGGATATACTGGACCAGCAATTAATTCAGAGTATGGTGGAGTTAAATTAAACAATCCTTCATATGCTAAATATTATAAAGGTATGCTGTAATGAATTTAGAAAAAGATTTACAAAGATTAAAAAAAGAAAAAGCATTAAAAGAATCTGCTATTGCTCAACTTAGAAAAAGAAGTAAAGATTCTGTTGCAAGACCTAGAGCAGAAAAAAATATTTTATCAAATAATCCAGAGATGCAAAAAATTTAATGAGAAAAAAAGAAAACCCAATTAGAAAAACTACTACAGGTAAAGGTGCAAACTATAGACCAACTAAATCTGGTGCTGGTATGACAGCAAAAGGTGTTAGAGCTTATAGAGCAGCGAATCCTGGTTCAAAATTAAAAACAGCCGTGACTGGTAAAGTCAAGAAAGGTTCAGCAGCTGCTAAACGTAGAAAGTCATATTGTGCAAGATCACTTGGACAACTTAAACGATCTTCTGCTAAAACTAGAAATGATCCTAATTCTAGAATTAGACAAGCTAGAAGACGTTGGAAATGCTAGACAGATTAGTATATAGATTTTTTGGTTTTCTAGATGATGCCATTGCATTTGTTGAAACAGGTGCTATAAGAATGACCGAATGGTGTTGGCATTCAAGAGTAAATTTACTAAATAAAAGGAGAAAGAAAAATGCTAAACGAAGAAACAGTAATAATTCATAAAGTACAAAAACATCTTAAAGAGTCTTATCAAGACATAGCAGATGCCATGATTGGTGGCGCTATTGACAATATGGAAAAATACAAGTATATGATGGGACAGGCACATGCCTATTTAAAAATATCACAGGAAATCTCTAACCTGCTAGAACCAAAGGAGCAAAAAAATGATATTGAAAGATCAGAAAACGTCGTCGACTTCGAACGACCCGAAAGTTAAATCGGCACTATTAGATAAATACGACGAAGAAAAACAAAAAGAAGTAGACGGTTACGAACGTCTTAAAACAAAAGAATCAAATAAATTACCTAAACCAACTGGATGGAGATTAGTTGTTCTACCATTTAAAATGCCAGAAAAAACTAAAGGTGGATTGTTACTTGGACAAGAAACTTTAGAGAGACAACAGATTGGATCTACTTGTGGTTTAGTTCTTGCAATGGGTCCTCATTGTTATGACAAAGATAAATTTCCAGAAGGTCCTTGGTGTAAAAAAGGTGATTGGGTTATCTTTGCAAGATATGCAGGATCAAGAATCCAAATAGATGGTGGGGAAGTAAGAATGCTAAATGATGATGAAGTTTTAGCAACCATTGAAAACCCCGAAGATATACTTCATCAATATTAATCATAGAAGGAGATAAACTATGCTAGACGTAGAAGAAAATAAAACAGTCGATATAGATACATCAGGTCCTGATACAGAAATTGAGTTAGAAGAAACTCAAACTTCAGAAACAGAAACACCTGAGGTAGAAACATCTACTAGTGAAACAGAAGAGACTTCAACAGTTGTTGAAGCAAAAGAAGAAAAGAAAGAAGAGCCTACAAAGGACGATAAAGAAAAAGAATTAGAAAAATACTCTGATGGAGTACAAAGAAGAATAGCTAAACTAACTCATAAATGGAGAGAAGCTGAGAGACAGAAAGATGAAGCTTTAACTTATGCTCAAGCACAAATAAAAGCAAAAGAAGAAGCAGAAAAGAAAATCTCTAGATACGAACCTGAGTTTTTAAAAAATGCTGAGGATAGTATAACTAATGGTTTAGCAGCAGCTCAAGCAAAACTTGCAGCAGCAAGAGAAGCAAATGATCTAACAGCTGAAGCAGAAGCTTTAACTGCAATTTCTGAACTTGGTTATAAAAGAGCTAAATTTAATGAAACTAAAGTTGCTCAAGAAGAATATAATCAACAAAGAAAAGAAGTTAAACAACCAGAAATAAACTTAAATAGACAACAAGCATCACAAGGAACACCTGATCCTAAGGCTGAAACATGGGCATCTAGAAATGCTTGGTTTGGTCAAGATACAGCTATGACTTACACTGCTTTTGATCTACATAAGAAACTTACAGAGCAAGAGGGTTATGATCCTCAATCTGACGAGTATTATCAAGAAATCGATAAAAGAATAAGACTTGAATTCCCCCACAAATTTGATACAACTACATCAGATAAAGGGGAAGTTCCGACCAAACCCGTACAAACAGTAGCTAGTGCGAAGCGAAGTACAAATACTGGTCGCAAAACTGTGAGACTCACATCCTCTCAGGTAGCAATCGCTAAAAAATTAGGTGTGCCACTAGAAGAATATGCGAAACAATTAAAAATCACGAAGGAGGCATAAGCATATGGAAAATAATAATGATAAAAGAGCATCCCGTGCGAGTCAAACAAGAGAAAAAGAATCTAAGAAAAAAGTTTGGACTCCACCTTCATCTTTAGATGCACCCCCTGCACCAACAGGTTTTAAACACAGATGGATCAGAGTAGAATCTATGGGATTCCAAGACACTAAAAACGTCGCTGGAAGAATTAGATCCGGATACGAGCTTGTAAGAGCTGATGAATATCCAGACTCAGATTTCCCAATTGTGGACGATGGTAAATACAAGGGAGTGATCGGAGTAGGAGGCCTAGTGCTGGCTAGGGTACCGGAAGAGATTGCAGAGCAAAGAACTGATTACTATCAGAAACAAGCTCAAGATAACGTCGACGCAGTTGACAACGATCTTATGAAGGAACAGCACCCAAGTATGCCGATCAATATTGATCGACAGACTCGTGTAACCTTCGGTGGTTCAAAGAAAAGTTAATTTTTTAACGATTACTAGAGCTATCCAAGGATAAACTAAACTAATGTCTAATAGGAGGACACAACTATGGCAAATAAAGACGCCGCTTTCGGATTGAAAGCAATAGGAAAAGTTGGTCAGAATAGAGACAACCAAGGTTTATCTGAATACAGCATTGCTGCAAGTTCAGCTGCGATCTATCAATGGGATCCAGTGAAAACTTCAGGCGGTTACTTATTAGTAGCTGGCGCAGGCGGCAATCTTAGAGGATCACTAAATGGTGTTTTTTATACTGACGCATCAACAAGCAAGCCAACGTGGGCTAACCACTTGGAAGCTAGTAACACAGCAACAGATATTGTTGGTTATGTTTCTGACGACCCTTATGAAAGGTTCGAGATTCAATCAAACAATGCTAGTGCTTCAGCAGTAACTGATGTAGGTAAAACTGCAGATCTTGTATACGCAGCAGGATCTTCACCTGACTATATCTCAGGAGTAGAGTTAGATGATTCTACTTTAAATACTACTGCTCAACAATTAAAGATCATGGGAGCATCTAAAGATCCATCAAACAATGACGTAGCATCTGCTAACGTTAATTGGGTTGTTGTGATTGCAGAACATGAACTTAAAGTAACAACTGGTACGTAAGGAGTATAGAACATGGCGATATCAAGAGGACAACTAGTCAAAGAACTAGAACCAGGTTTGAATGCACTATTCGGACTGGAATATAAACGTTACGAGAATCAGCATGCTGAAATATACACTACTGAGTCTTCAGACAGAGCGTTTGAAGAAGAAGTTATGTTATCAGGTTTTGCTCAAGCTCAGACTAAAGCAGAAGGAAGTGGAGTTGTTTTTGACAATGCTCAAGAAACTTTCACTGCAAGATACACACATGAAACTGTGGCTCTTGCTTTTGCAATTACTGAAGAAGCTATTGAGGATAACTTGTATGACAGACTTGCTAGTAGATATACAAAAGCATTAGCTAGATCTATGGCGAACACAAAACAAGTTAAAGCGGTACAACCATTAATTAATGGTTTCGGTACATTCACTTCAGGTGATGGTTCTGCATTATTTGCAACTAACCACCCAACTGTAAGTGGAACTGTATCAAACACATTAGCAACGGCTTCCGACTTGAACGAAACTTCATTAGAGCAATCATTAATTGACATTGCTGCAATGACAGACGAAAGAGGTCTAAAAATTGCTGCAAGAGGTGTTAAAATGATTATCCCTTCTGAACTTCAGTTCACTGCTGAAAGACTTATGAAGTCTCAAGGTAGAGTTGGTACTGCTGATAATGATGTAAACGCAATTGCGTCAATGGGAATGGTTCCTCAAGGTTATAGAGTGAACAACTTCCTAACTGACCCAGATGCTTTCTACATTATCACAGACGTGCCTAATGGTATGAAGTACTTTGACAGAGCAGCTATCAAAACTGCAATGGAAGGTGACTTTGACACTGGTAACGTAAGATACAAAGCTAGAGAAAGATACTCATTTGGTGTATCTGACTATAGAGGTATTTTTGCATCACCAGGTGCATAATAATTAGAAATTTTGAGGCGGACACAGTTCCGCCTCATTATGAAAGTAGAAAGGAATTTCATGAAAAAATTTACAGTTACAATAAATGCCTACGACCACTACGCAAAATTTGAAGTGTTATCAGAAGATAACTCAGTTTCCTTAGAACAAGCCATAGTTGACAAACTAGGAGAAAATGTTATAAAATGGGAACATATCGGAACTAAGGTATTTGCTTCCGATAAATACAGAATAACCTATGAGGAGGTTATAGATGATACAAGACCTATACAAACAAAAAAGGTCCTTGGAGTTGAAGTGGGAACAGGAGCATCTGTCTAACGGTAGATATACTCTTGAGATGGTTAGGATTGACGATAAAGTCAAACAGATCATCACAGACATCAAGCTTGAAGAAGCTAGAATCGCTCACTTAAAGAACACTATTGAAGGTTCTGCTCCTGAAGTTTCAGTAGCTACTTAGTAAAAAGCTACATCGTTGGAAAAATTCCACTCCGCACTGTAGGACTTCTTGCACTCTACTCAAAACTAGTATATAAAAAACCCACTATACAATTTAATTAGAATACTGACGCGTATAGTCGACGGCCTAGAGACAGTATTCGGAAACTAGGAGGATATAATTATGGCACAAACACTATTTAGAGGACCAGTACTGCAAGGTAAATTTAACGAAGCAGGTTTAACTGGATTCAATCTAGAAAACAAGCAATCTAACTACACAGTTACAAATGCAGATTCTGGTAAAACTTTTACATCATCTACAGATGGTGTGGTATTTACATTACCTGCAATTTCTATCGGAAGAGTATTTACTTTTGTAAATACAGGACAAGATGGAGCTAATACTTTAACTATTAGCCCAAATGCTAATGATGGTATTTTGTATGCTGGATCTTTAACAGACGATAAAGATCTTATTAATACAAAAGCTACATCAAAAGTAGGTGACTTTGTAGTATGTGCATCTTTAAATTCAACAGCTCATTGGACAGTTGTTAATGTACAAGGTGTATTTGCTAAAGAAGCATAGTAAATAATTAGTGTGGACCTTCGGGTCCACATAAAATTAATTTTAAGGAGAAACAATTATGGCATCATCAGACCAACAGTTTTCATGCAGAACTTCCGACGGAAGATTTGGCAGAGCAACAGACGCATCTAGTAATTTTATTGGGCCAGCTAGAATAACTTATATTCAAGCTGAAGGAGTGGCTAACAGTAATATTAAAATCTATGACGGAACAGATGCAACTGGAACTTTAGTTTACGAAGCTAATTGTGGAACAGAAGGTATAGATGTTTATGTTCCAGGAAATGGAATTCGTTGTACAACTGGAGTATATTTAGATTTAACTAACACGACATCGGTTACTATCGGTTACACTGGCTAGGAGGTTAAATGGCTAACACTACCTCTGGAACTACAATTTTTGAAAAAGGTTTTTCTATTGCAGATATAGTAGAAGAATCTTATGAAAGAATTGGAATTTCTGGCGTTTCAGGTTATCAATTAAAAACAGCTAGACGTTCTTTAAACATAATGTTTCAAGAATGGGCTAATAGAGGTTTGCATTATTGGGAAGTTGCAAACAATAATATTACATTAGTTAATGGTCAATCGGTTTATACAATGTATAGATCAACAGCTGATGGCACATCAGATGCTACTGCTGTTTATGGTGTTGATGATATTTTAGAAGCTAGTTACAGAAATTCAGATAATATAGATACACCACTTACAAAAATTAATAGATCAACTTACCAAGCTTTATCTAACAAAACATCTACAGGGAATCCAACACAATATTTTGTACAGAGATTTATTGATAAAATTACAGTTACTTTATATTTAACTCCAGGATCCGATGAAGCCGGAAACTTTTTTAATTACTACTATGTAAAAAGAATTCAAGATGCCGGAGACTATAGTAATGATGCGGATGTACCTTATAGATTTGTACCTTGTATGACTGCAGGACTTGCTTATTATTTAGCAGTAAAATATGCACCAGAAAAAATTCAAATGTTGAAGATGTTATATGAAGATGAATTAAATAGAGCTTTACAAGAAGATGGTTCTTCTTCAAGTTCTTTCATAACACCTAAAACTTATTATCCGAGTATATAATGGCAAAATTATCTAGAGGAAAATATGCACAGGCGATATCTGATAGATCAGGTATGGCATTTCCTTACAATGAAATGGTAACTGAGTGGGATGGAAGTTTTGTACATAATTCAGAATTTGAAGCTAAACAACCACAGATTCAACCAACAAGATATACAGGTGATCCACAAGGTTTATCTAATGCAAGACCAGATAGAACTGAACCTGCTACAGAAAATTTATTACCAGGAAATCCTTTAAGTTTGACTTCAGGATCAAGCACTGTAACAGTTACAGAACCTGGACATGGAAGATCAACAAGTGATGTTGTTGTATTTAGAAATGTAGATGGAAGCCCCGGAGGCCTGGTGTATTCTTTATTTGAAAATGGCTCAGGATTTAGTATAACAGTTATTGATACAAATAGTTATAGTTTTGATTGCGGAAGTAATGCAACTGTAACAGAAAATTCAGGAGGAATGTTCGTAACTGCAGGACCAGTTACTCTAACACCATAATGGCTTACACTCTAGCAAACCTACAAGATGATATTCGAAACTATACAGAAGTAGATAGTTCTGTACTAAGTAATTCTATTTTAAACACAATCATTAAAAATGCTGAAAACAGAATTTACAGAGATGCAGATTCTGATGATAATAGATTTTATGCAACATCTAATTTACAAGCCGGAAATAGATATGTAACTATTCCATCTGATTTAAGATTTATAAGATATGCTCAATTAACTGATTCATCTGGTAATCAAGTTTTTTTAGAAAAAAGAGATACATCTTTTATGGCAGAATATTATAATACGCCAGGAACTCAATCAGGATTACCAAAATATTATGGTAATTGGGATGCAAACTATTGGGTAGTTTCACCTACTCCAGATAGTACTTATTTAATAACATTAGCTTATACTAAACAACCAGCATCAATAACAGATTCACCAGGAAGCACACAAGGTACTTATACATCTAATAAATATCAAGATTTACTTTTGTATGGAAGTCTGGTAGAAGCATATGGATACTTGAAAGGTCCTGTAGATATGTTACAATATTACGAAGGATCTTTTAACAGAGCTTTACAATCGTACGCGATCGAACAACAAGGTCGTAGACGCCGAGATGAATGGGAAGATGGAACCATTCGTACTCCTCTTAAATCTGAATCACCATCATAATTTAAGGAGATAAATAAATGGCTAATATAGTACCTGACTCTTTTAAAACAGACCTACTTGGTGGCGTGTTTGATTTTGATTCTGGCGGATCAACTTTCAAACTTGCATTATACACTGACATATCTGGTTTCAGTACTTCTTCAACAGCTTATACAACTACTAATGAAGTTTCTTCATCTGGTACAAACTATACAGCGGGTGGAAATACTTTAACTAATAATGGTGTTGCAGTATCAAGTAACATTGCATACGTTGACTTTGCAGATTTAACTTTTTCATCTGTAACGTTATCAGCAGTGGGCGCTCTGATTTATAAAGGAACTTCTAATGAAGCAGTATTAGTTTTAGATTTCGGCGGAACAAAAACAGCAACTAACGGTGATTTCGTTGTTCAGTTTCCAACTGCTGATTCATCTAATGCAATCATTAGACTTGGCGACGCGTAATAAAATTTTGGAGTAGAAATGGCTTTAGTAATTAACGATAGAGTTAAAGAAACTAGTACAACTACTGGAACAGGAACGTTTTCATTAGCTGGCGCAGAAACTGGCTATGAAAGTTTTGTTGCAGGAATTGGAACTGGTAACACAACTTACTATGCAATAGAATTAAATTCTGCAGGTGAGTGGGAAGTTGGTATTGGTACAGTAACCGATGCTACACCTGATACTTTATCAAGAGATACAATTATAACATCATCTAATAGTGATAGCGCAGTAAACTTTTCAGCGGGAACTAAAAATGTATTTTGTACATTACCTGCAAAAAGAACTGTATCACCTGTGATGACAGCAACAGGATTTGTTGTAACTCATGCTTCTACTTTAGATGAAGATCAAACGTTAGATTCAGGCGTATTAGCAGGACCAGTAACTATTACTGGAACACAAACAGTAACAGGGACATTGGTAATTATTTAATGAGTAAAATAGAAGTTAATCAAATATCATCACAATGCGGATCAACACTTACGATTGGTCAATCAGGTGATACAGTAACTTTAGCATGTGGAGCAACGCAGACTGGTTTTGGAAGAACAGGAACTGTTGATTGGGACACTACAGCAAAGACTGCTAGTTTTACTGCTGTAAGTGGTAATGGATATTTCGTTAATACTACTTCTGGAGCAATAACTTTAACTTTGCCAGCTAGTCCAAGTGCTGGAGATATTGTATCTTTTAAAGATTATGCAAATACCTTTGACACAAATAATTTAACAATAGCAAGAAATGGTTCTCCTATTGCAGGTGGAACAACTGATGCAATTATATCTGTTGAAGGTCAGTCTGGAACTTTAATTTATGTAGATGGTACTAAAGGTTGGATGATTGTAAATGCTGCAACAGAGGCAGATTTACCAAGACCTGCTTTTGTAACAGCAACAGGTGGAACAGTCACTTGCTGTGGTGATTATAAAATTCACACTTTCACAAGTCCAGGTACTTTTACAGTTAGTTGTGCTGGTAATCCTTCAGGTTCAAATTCAGTAGACTATTTAGTAGTAGCTGGAGGTGGTGGCGGTGGAAGTGGTGGTTATGGAGGTGGAGTAGGTGGTTTTAGAGGATCTGGTGGCGGTGGAGCTGGAGGATTTAGAGTTTTTGCAAACACTACACAGAATACTGGATTTTTATGTTCACCTGCTAATCCTTTAAACGGACCCGCAGCAATACCAGTAACAGCAACAGCTTTTCCAATTACAATTGGTGGAGGAGGAGCAGGAGCAGCAGCTGCATCAGCGGCCAGCGGATGCAATGGAAGTAATTCAATTTTTTCATCTATAACATCAGCAGGTGGTGGAGGTGGCGGAATTTGTAATTCACAAACTCCTTCTGAAATGGGTCAAACTGGAGGATCAGGTGGTGGATCAGGAGCTGATAATAGCGGTGGTGCTACTGGTGCAGCTGGAAATACTCCTCCTGTGAGTCCCCCTCAAGGAAATCCTGGAGGTGATGGTGTTCCTTCAGCTCCTAATGGAGGATCTGCTGGTGGTGGCGGTGGAGCATTAGCAGCTGGATCAGATGGATCTCCATCTAATAATTCAACAAATGGTGGAGCAGGTGGTGTAGGTGCTGGTGTAAGAGGTTTTGGAACTAGTGGTGTAAATTGTGGATCAGACTATTATTTCTCTGGTGGTGGAGGTGGTGGTAATGATGCCTGTGGTGGAACTGGCGGTGGTGGTAAAGCAGGTATAGGTTCACCTGCAGGAAGTCCACAAGATGGAAGTGCAGCAACTGCTAACACTGGCGGTGGTGGTGGTGGAACTGGAGGATTTGCTGGTGATGGGTGTCAATCTGGCGGAAACGGCGGTAGCGGAATCGTAATAATAAGGTATAAATTTCAATAATTATGACAAGTAAAATAAAAGTAGATAACATAGAAAACCAATGCGGCGGTGCAGTAGTCACTAAATGCGGTGCAACAACTACGATCAGTGGTTCAGTTGTAAAAGCAGATGACATACAAGCAGCAGATGGTGGAAATTTAATTAATCAATGTGGTACAACAATCACATTAGGAGCATCAGGCGATACTATTAATTTAGCATCAGGTGCATCTCAATCAGGATTCGGTAGAACTGGAACAGTAGACTGGAACACAACTGCAATTAC
>Ga0213859_10000447_pt1 | contig 18800 bp, 20 predicted proteins | sample PICome_2_FD_160133 | JGI IMG/M metagenome (GOLD analysis project Ga0213859, IMG submission 160133) | Coastal seawater microbial communities near Pivers Island, North Carolina, United States - PICO304 | ecosystem: Environmental > Aquatic > Marine > Coastal | place: USA: North Carolina...
GACAATGTTCTAATCGTTGCTGCTGGCAATCGTGAAAGTGATCGTGGCGTTGCGTATCGTATGCCTAGCCCGCTTGCTAACCGTTTTGTTCATCTTGAAATGACTACTGATTTCGAGGACTGGCAGAATTGGGCGTTGACTAACGACATCAGTGCTGAGGTTGTAGGTTACGTCACTGCTAACAAGATGGATCTTATGAACTTTGATCCTCGTACTGCGTCACGTGCGTTTGCTACTCCTCGTTCTTGGACTTTCGTATCTCAGATGCTTCCTCAAGAAGGTGAGCAAATCTCAGATAGTCGTTTGCACGATTTGATTGCAGGTACTGTTGGTGATGGTATCGCAACTAAGTTCATGGCTCACCGAGCAATCGCTGGTAAGTTACCTAATCCATCAGATATCTTGTCAGGCAAAGTAAAGACACTGGGTTCAGAAGCAAGCGAAATTTCTGCAATGTTCTCACTAACTGCTTCATTGTGCTATGAGTTGAAGGACTTTGTAGACCGCAATGGTAAAGATAAAATGGACGAGTTGTACAAAATGGCTGACAACTTCTTCAACTTTATGATGGATAACTTTGAAACAGAAATGACCGTACTTGGTGGTCGTACTGCACTGAAAGTTTACAAACTTCCTCTTGAACCTCGCAAAGTTCCTTGTATTGAGAAGTTCTTCAAAAAGTATGGTAAACTTATCATTGATGCACATAACGCATAAGGGGAGCATTGCTCCCTTTAATTACTTGACACTATCTAAATATGTGTTATATTAATAGAGTAGTTAGAAAAAAGGACGAATCATATGCAAGCACAATCTAAAAAAGAAATCAAATCAGAAGACGATTTCAACGCTGTACTTGATGATATTCTAAAAGAAAATGGTATTGAAGTAGATGAAGATTCTGCGGAGCCTGTTGTATTTGAATACACTGATTTAGAAGTCAAAGAAATGATTGTATCGGGCCGTGTGCGAATGCTAATCAAACACCCGTTTTTTGGCACACTTGCTACTCGTCTTAAACTAGTTGAGGCTGAATGGCTTCCTACTGCTGCTGTTGACGGTAAGCATTTCTATTACAACTGTGATTTCTTTCGTACTCTAACTCCTGAGGAAATTGACTTCGTTGTAGGTCACGAGGTATTTCACTGTGTATATGATCACTGTGGTGTTGGTGGTCGTCTTATGGACTTCACTGAAGAAAAGCGTGATCCGAAACTGTGGAATATCGCTGCCGACTACAAAGTTAATCAGGCTACAGTAGAAGCGAAAATCGGCACTATGCCTAAGTCTGCTCTTTATGATCGCAAGTATTATAAATCTTATACTGAAGAAATTTACGCAGACCTACTAGAACAAAAAGAACAAGGTAAAGATTTCTCTAATACTGAAACACTTGATGAACACATGTTTGGTGATGGTGAAGGTCAAGGTAGCGACGGTGAAAATGATCCTACTGGACGCAATGCTCCTATCAAAATTTCTAAGGAAGAAGCAAAAGCAATCAAGGATCAGATGAAACAAGCTGTTCTACAGGCTGCACAGTCTGCGGGTTCTGGCAATCTTCCTGGCGATATCAAGCGTATCATTAAAGATATGACTGAACCTAAAATGGACTGGCGTGAACATCTTAATCTGTCAATGCAGTCTGCGCTAAAATCAGATTTTACTTGGATGCGTCAATCTCGTAAGTCTCGCTCACTAGGTATCTATCTTCCTGGTATGGATAATGAGTATCAAGTTGAGGCTGCTATCGGTATTGATGTTTCAGGTTCTATTTCGCATGACATGATTCGTGACTTTCTAGGTGAAATCTACGGCATCATGCAACAGTTTCAAGATTTTCGTCTCCGTATTTGGACTTTTGATACACAAGTATACGCAGATTCATTTAAAGAATTCACTCCTATGAATGCTGAGGAAATCAAAGAGTATGAAATTATCGGTTGTGGTGGTACTGACTTTGAATGTAACTGGAACTTCATGGAAGAAAACGATATTCAACCTGACAAGTTTATCATGTTCACAGATGGTTATCCGTTTGGTTCATGGGGTAATCCAAACTATTGTGACACATTGTTTGTTATTCATGGATCAGATCATATCATCCCACCGTTTGGAGAGCATACTTACTACTCCAAATAAAGAATAAATAACTACATGAGTAATGACACTTTACTACTAAATGCAAATGGGTCACCTCTTAGTGTGACCCCACTTTCTACACTAACGTGGCAAGAGAGTATAAAACTTATCTGGTTAGATAAAATTAATGTTTTAGAGTGGCATGATAACTGGGAGGTACATTCTCCCAATCATACTCTTAAAGTTCCAAGTGTTATTGCAGTTAAAGATTATGTACCACAAACAGGATCAGTAAACTTTACAAGAAATAATATCTTTATCCGAGACAGATATACATGTCAGTATTGTATGAATGTTTTTAAAACAAGTGACCTAACGTTGGATCACGTTTTACCTAAATCTAAAGGAGGTAAAACTAGTTGGGAAAACATTGTAACAGCATGTCAAAAATGCAATCATACTAAAGGAAATAAGACCCATATTGTACCAAAGAGACTCCCTGAGAAGCCAAACTTCTATCAACTATACGGAGTTAAAAATTTTACAATACATATTAAATACCCAGTTTGGTTAGATTATTTGAACTGGCCAGAAGAACATGTAAAGATGGTAGTATAAAAACACTTGACTTTCATCCAAAAATATAATATAATTATTAGTATGAATAAGTGAGTTTTATTCATATTATATATAATACGAAGACGGACTAAAAGGAGAATTTTATGTCAGAAGAAACTCAAGCCCCAGAGGCAGAAGCAGAAGCAACACAAGAGCAACCGCAGGTGACTGTAAATGACCTTGTAAATGTTTATGCTATTATTGACCTAGCGTCAAAACGTGGTGCATTCCAAGCATCAGAACTAACAGCCGTAGGAACAGTTGCTAATCGTGTAAAAGCATTTGTAGACTATGTTCAGGCACAACAAGCAGAAGCCGAGGGTGAGGGCGAAGCAGAAGCGACTGCGGAGTAGTGTAATGGCTTTTGTTAAACATGTCGGAAGACATTCAGGAACTGGACAAAGACTAAGTGTTGTTTTTATGCAGTTACCAGACGAACAAGAAAATGCTCTTGTTGTATATAGTGACACATTACCTGATCGGTATCACGATTCTTTTATGGAGGCAATTGAGTCAAACGAAGGCCAAGCTGCAAATAACTTATATGAAGTTCTTGCACGAAAAGTATTTTGGCACGGTGGACCAATGCTTGAAACTCTACACAAAGAAGGACATCTGAAAAAGATCCCAACTTCATCAATTATTATGACGCCAAACTCAAATACAAATATTGAGTTAGACAAATTGATTGTTGAAATTGAAAAACAAAAATCAGATAATCCAGTTGAAGAGGTTCAAGAAGAGAATACAAAATCTCAGGTAGATGTAAATGTAGAAGAAAGTAAGCAAGATGAAAATAGACAGATTGCACAAAACCTTCTTGTACAAGCAGAACTTTTAGAAAGTGATGCAAAGGCTAAAAGAGAAGAGGCATACAAATATGATCCTAGTCTAAAGCCAAAAGTTCGTGTCACAACTAAAAGCGAAAAGGCTCCAGCAAAAAAGCGTGGTAGACCAAAAAAGGCGGAGGCATAATGTATGTCAAGTAAGCGTAGTAGTATGTTAAGTAGAATTGAGCAAGAACGTGAACGGCAAGTGGATGTTGCTGGCAGCGAATTAGATGCACACAATACACCAAATGATTGGATTGCTATTGCGTCATATTATCTAGTACAAGAAACAAAACGTGCTACTATGCTTACACCACCAAACTCAGAAGAATTTGAGCGTGAACTTGTTAAGGCTGCTGCAGTTATATTAGCAGCATTAGAACATGTTGATGTTATGAAAGAACACGGAAATCTAAGTTAATGGAATTTGATAGAGAAAATGAATTTGATAGGCTGATGGAGGAAGTAGTTCCTATTAGTATACCAAGTTCATATATTAAAAACATAGTTGTAAAAATGAACAACGGCAAAACAGTTTACCTTAAAGGAGAAGATTTATTAAATCCATTACCACTGAGTGGCGACTTTAGTTGGGCGGAACTTGCTAAAAATTTCAAAGCAATTGATGATGTTGAAGTTTTGGTAGATATACCTGGTCTTAGACAAAGTGTTACTGATAATGTTAAGAACATATTAAAAAATCATTTTGAAGCATACAAGGATGACGATGAAAAATGATTAATTTGATTGTGTCCGTTGATGAAAACGGTGGCATAGGTTATAAAAACGGAATACCTTGGCCTAAAATACAAGAAGAAACAATATGGTTTAAATCTGTTATTACAACACAAACTGTAATAATGGGCCCAAGTACTTGGAAAACGATGAACGGACCAATAGAAGACGCCGTGAATTATGTAATAACTCAACAAGATATATCTAACTTCCCTGGAGTTTTTGATTGTTATAACTATAAGCAACATTCTATTTCAGATATTATTGATGCAATTGATTTCAGACATCCATCTAATGATGTAGTTATTATAGGCGGTAAAGATTTATTTGATGCAACATACAAATATTGTGATAACCTTTATATAACTAGAATTCTAGGAAAATATAAATGTGATACTTATATTGATGTTGATGAATATACTGAAAGTTATCAAAGATTATATCAACGATATATAAGTGGAACAAGACATACACCAGGCGCATATATAGAAAGATGGCACAAGAAGGACTTTGATAAAAATGAGTAGTAATTATAGTGAAGACGATTACTTAGACTTATTACATACTGTTATTGCAACAGGAGAAAAAAGAGATAATGAAAGGACGGGTGTTGGCACTCGTTCTCTTTTTATGTCAATGCTAAGATTTAATTTAGAAGAAGGATTTCCATTACTTACAACAAAGAGAGTACCTTTTAAATCTGTACTTAGTGAACTTCTTTGGTTTATTGAAGGTTCTACAGATGAACGCAGATTAGCAGAAATTCATTATAACGACAAGATAGGCAATATAATGGACAAGAAAACTATCTGGACAGCAAATGCTGATAATCAGGGAAAAGAATTAGGTTATGTCAACACTGCGTTAACAAAGCACCTAGGACCTGTATACGGAAAGCAATGGAGACGCTGGGAAACGACCAATGGTAAGCCTATTGATCAACTAGCAGAACTTATTGATGGAATTAAGAATAATCCACAATCACGTAGACATATTTTAAGTGCATGGAATGTCGCAGATATTGAAAAAATGGCGTTGCCACCATGTCATACTATGTCACAGTTTTATGTAAGTAACGATGGTAAATTATCATGCAATTTGTATCAAAGAAGCGCAGACCTGTTTTTAGGTGTTCCATTCAACATTGCATCATATTCTCTACTTACATATATGATCGCACAAGTATGTGACTTGCAAGTAGGTGAATTTATTCACACGCTAGGTGATAGTCATATCTATGAAAATCATATTGATGCAGTTAAAGAACAATTAGAAAGAGAAGCTAAGAAGTATCCTAAAATTAAAATAAACAAAGACATCAAATCAATTGATGATTTTACTATGAACGACTTTGAATTAATTGGATATGATCCACATCCTACTATTAAAGCGGAGATGGCAGTATGAGTTTTGATTTTCTAACATTAGCAGCATATGGTGATCAAATAGAATTAAAACCAACTATAGATAGTAAGAAATTTGTTAGATGGACAGAAGATAACTTTAAGTATGTTAGATATAATCCAAGACACGATGTTAATCGTTGGGGTTTAAGTATAACCAGTTTAGATGGTGGTCTTAGCGGTATTCCCGATTTAGATAGCCTGCATCAATATAATATAGAAAACAATACAAGCCATGCCGAAACAGACTTTGATGTAATCACACAAGTATACGAACAATATAACGAACTTCAAAAAATTATTGAACCATGGAAAGATTACATGTTTCGTTCACATGTAATCAGATTAGGTCCGGGTGGATTTTTCCCACCACACCGCGACACATATCATTATGACATTGATACTTTTAGATTAATTGTTCCATTACATAATTGTAACCCACCAAATGTTTTTTTCAACTTAGAAGAAAATGTTATGCATTGGGAACAAGGACGCATGTACTTTCTTAATACAACTAAAGTACATACCCTTTTTAATGCTAGTTTTGATAATAGTTACTGGATTGTTTTTAACATAAAATGTAATAAAGATTCGGTAAATGCTGTTTTAAGAAATCTAAAACAAACTTAAACTTTTCTCTTTGGTATTTTACTATCTGCACTACTAACACAGCTTTTGCTTATACATGGCATTGGATTATCAAACAATTTAAATCCGCTTTCTATATAACCAAGAGGTTGATCTGCACAGCTATATGATCTCTTAATTGATCCATCTGGTTCACGAATGATAATACCTTGATAGCCACTATTACAATCCCATCCCTCGAAATTATTGAAATTAAAGGCATTAAAGCGTTCTGCTTGATCCATGTACCATTTCTTGCCTTTTGAATCTGTGAACTCTACCTGCATGTGCCACGGTACACTCTTATCGTTTTGCCCAATAGCATAATCTGGAACTTGGAAATTGGGCTTAGGTCTTCCCTCCCATTGTCTCTTTGTTTCAGTGTATGCTAATTGTGGCATACCGTTCCACAAACGCTTCATTTGTTCTTCTGTATATCCTTCAACGACTCTTGACGCCGTAGGGTCGGACTGCGGTTTAAGGGTGACATTGATACCTTGTTCGTGGAAGAACAAAGCGTTTTCCCAATCACGCTCAAACCAGTCCGGAACCATAACCATATTAATTGTAACTTGTACATCATGTTCTTGACACAGGATCAACTTGTCTGCAAAATCCTGCATCTTCTCCTTTGTATCTAAATGCTCTGTGTGCAGACTAGCAGTAATACTTGCTCTGTGAAACGGTTTTGCTCTTTCTACATAATCTTTAAACCATTTCATTGGACGACTACAATTACTAGTCATGTGTATACTAGTATAATTAGTGTTATCAACATCGTCGGCAAGATGCTGTAAAATATCCAAGTAACCAGGGTGGAAAGTAGGTTCCCCACCACTGAGACTAAAGTGGAAACTATTAAATCCATTTTCACGTGCCTGTCTTTTTATTTCATCAATTGTTGCAAGACATAGTTCTGTTGGTCTATGGTCTTTCCTGTCACTGCGGGCATACGGCCAACAATAAGAGCAACGATAATTGCAAAATCTACCAAGTAGCCAACTAACAGTAAACAAATCTCTGTAAAGAAGAGTTCGTTGTCCTACTTGAACAATATCGTCAAACGGAATTTTTGTAAAATCATAATCACTCCATTTTAAATCTTCACTCATAGTCTACCAAACCCCCATTGTCTTTCTTCACACCACCAACAATACCCACACTGTTCTAATTTAGGATCAATACCCGGTAAATGTTTCATAGTATCATCTTGCCATTCACAACTACTAGTTAAATCAAATAAATCCAATAAATCATACTCTCTATATAAATTAGCAATCCCACGTTTATCTATATTAGCAAATGGCAATCTAACTTTGCCTTCAAATAAACTTTCTGGACGATTTCCGTCTGGAGTTCTATTATCAACTGGTCCATCTTTGCTAATAAAACTCGCAACGACTTCATCTGGTGGATTAGCTGTAGCACCATTATAAAAACAACTTATTGTGTTACTATCTAATAGTGAAGTGAGATCCTCATTTAAATTTTCTAATGTTTGATGAGGTATATGTCTCAATCTATGTTCATAGTCTGTGAAGCCTGTTACTTTACTACAATACTCTATAATGGAAGGTGTCCGTTTTGCATTTCGTTCAAATTTATCCTCTGCCGCTAATGTACAAATATATATTTTGTCTTTGTGATTTGACATTAACAAATATAACAGTAACGCACTATCTGCGCCACCACTCACTGATACCCCGATAGGTTTATTTGGTGTTTCTATTATCATAGTTCTTCTTTTATAAATGTGTCACGCTTCATCTGTTTACATACTTGCATACAGCGAGGTAACGGGTTATCACTATCCCAACTATCAATTATACCATTCCATACATCACTGTGAATAGCTTCTTCAATTGATACTCTATTTAAATTAATCGTATTTTTATAATCATTGTCAACCAATAAGGTTTCAAAATCATCCTTTATATTTTCGCTTACACTGTATTCCATCATTTTGCTGTTCAAGTGACAACATGGTATAACATTACCCATATGATTGATAAAGATACGCTTTTGATTTCCGTACTTACAACTAACATATGGTATTTCAGGAGCATTGTCAATCTTTTCTGTTTTTGCTGCTTTTACATCGCCTTTAGTATCTTTTCTGTGGCTTATGATAGTCTTAAAGTTCTTAAAACCTTCATCACTTGCCTTTTGTTTTGCTTCTTCAAGTTGATGTTCATTATGCTCAAAAACAATAAACTGCCAATTACTGCGGCCGCCGGCTGCATTAAATGCACGATAGTTTTGTTCTACTTTAGTGAAGTTACTGCCTTGACGATATACTTCACTTAGTTCATCACTCCCATCAATTCCCCAGGTAACAGCGTGACTGCTAGGTAATATACCTGCTAGTTCAGTCCACCACTTAGTTGTACGCAGACTACCATTAGTAGCGATATTTATATGTGCTCCCCAATCAGCAAAATGTTTTATGATATCAAAAAATTGAGGATGACTAGTGGGCTCGTCTACACTACCACAAAAGTTAATAATCTTTATACTTGGAAACATTGACTTTTGAAATCGTTCTCGTATAGTATCAATATCAATGTATTCTTTATTAAGAATTTTGTCCGCATGTTTAGATATAACTCTAAAACAACCCTTGCATTCAATATTACAAAAACTTGTTAGCTCAATATCCAACCATTCAATCGTATCCATTTCCCACATAGTTAATCTCTTTACACCATAGTCACTGAAATTGTTTTTAGATGAGGTTTTATATTTTCTAAAACATTACCCTCATCATCTAATACGGTAGTCCATTTATGTTCACTATTTGGGATTCCTATACCTAGCTGATAATGTGGTTTTTGAAATAATGTACGATCAGTTTCACCTGTTGCTTCTAATACAATATCAATAATATCATCTGAGTTAAAACACTGATTATAACCTGTACGATATCCCATTGTGTTTGCTGCTAGTGCAACTGCTCCACTGCTTATTCCCATTGCTGTTCTAGAATTTAGCAACCATGGATCATGATGCCCCAAACGATTGGTGTCATCATCTAACCCAGGTGGTTTAGTCTCGAACCAAGTAAAAACAACTTGTGCGTCAACTTGAGCATTTCTAACAAAAGTATTTGGATTATTAGGATCAATTGCAGCTTTATAAAACTTACGATTGACTGTTCTATCGGTAGAAACAAATAGCTTATAATATGGTTCATTTGCCTTTGTAGGCATATTTGTGGCTATTTCAATTAATGCTTTTACATGATCATCCGGTATAGATTGTGAATGATCCCAATTTCGTTGACAATGTTCTGCATTGCTGCTTGCTAAAATTAAATCTGCTATATTCATTTTGTATTCTCAAATATACTCATATCTTCTATATGCTGAGGCATAATTTGCATTAATGCGTCACGCTCAATACTCTTGGGAGTACACATACCGCACCCACAGTGCTTTCCAGGACCCAGAGGGCATGTTATAATAGGCATTGTTTTGTTTTCAATATTAGTGCGTAATTCATCAATAATTTTATCACACTCGGAAATAGTCCCGATAGGACCTCGTGTACCGTCAAATCTTGCTTGACATGTTTGATGATGCCAGATAGTATCAGTTTGCTGTTCAATATGTAGGAAGAACCAATTGACTGAACACTGCCAGTTTCTAAATTTAGCAAACTCTAAGAATGTACTCTTACTCCAACACCCGTCTGTGCCACATGTTTCCATCGTACGGCTACCGCAACACGGACGGCCCAACTGTCGAGCAAATTTCTTTTCTTCATTATTTTCTGTTTTAACAGCACTGGCATTATGTCCCGCTTCAGCATCTGCTTCAACTTCTGTCTTTGGCTTATTTAATGCTGCGTTCTTATCTGCCCAATAACTTTTCATCCACTGTAATTGTTCGTCTGTATATCGATGAGCATAACTATTTTTACTATCTTCATGTTCTCCAATCATACGTGGAACATATCCAATACCATCACGTTCTAATCTTTGACATAGCTCTACACATTCATCCCAATATTCTGCATGGAACATTACATTTACTTTAATTGGAAAGTTTTTTTCTGTTAGATAATACATGTTATCTATTACTTGCTTTTTTAAACTAGCATGTGCTTCAGCATGATAACTGATAGTCATAAACCCATAATTTTCACATATGCTATCAGCCATCTTCTTACCAAAAGCACCATTACTAGTAATGGTTAAATTCATACCATAATTATCTTTATATTTTTCTTCCCATGTTTTTCTTAGCCATTCACCAAATTCCAAAAAGTTGGGATTATTTGTAGGCTCGCCGCCTGTAAAATTAATGTTTACTCCACGATTCCTTTTATACGGCATCATTAAATTTGCATAATCAAAAATAAATTGTCCCGTTTTTTTAAGTGTTTCTAAACTTGCATGTTTAGAAAAATTATCATGGCGGTGTGGTGGACAATATGTACAGTCATAGTTGCAGCGTCTGCCTACATCCCATGTTACTGTTAAGTTATCACCATCTAGCAAATTAATTGCGGTGAAATCTTTATATTCTAATTCTAAGTCTTTCATTCTATTGGGGTCTCCAAAAATTCTATTACATCAGGATGTATGAAATCATTATAACATTGATTTCTACTCATGTCAAATGCTTTTATTTCTTTTAGCATATTCAGTCTATCTTTTTCAGTTGGTTCTAAATCTAAATTTTTTTCTAAGAAAGAAATACCACTTATCATATTAGTATGATAATAATCATTATTATCATTATACTTGTCTTTGATATTTTTGAATTTTTCTATTAAATCTAATTTTATATGTTTCGGTAAGAATTTAACATTTATGTATTTGTCTTCTGGCCAAAGTAAGTCTAAAAAGAATACAGAAAATTCATTTGATTTTCTGCTGTACTCTTTATGTAAATTATATTGAAACTCTACTAAATCCTCTAAGTAATGTGCATTTAGCGCACTGAGAACTACATTGAAACTGAAGTTTTTTATGAATCCATATGGTGTTCTTTTATAATTAACATCTTTGATAGATTCTAAAATATTTCTTAGACTATTTTCTAGTACTGACCATTTCATAGGATATCTTATGTATTCATAATTTTTTCCATATCCATCAATACTACAATTCAACACAAGACCGTCAAACTTTTTTAGCTTTTCAATATTTTCACTTGAAAACTTAGTAGCGTTTGTATGAAACTCTAGCATAATATTCTTTGATGCTCCAGTTTCAATCGCAGTATCTAAAAACTGTATAAAAGGCTTACTCATAAGAGTTTCGCCGCCTGTAGCTTTAATGTGTCTTAGATCGTGTATGTTATCTAATATATTTTGCCATTGATTTCCATCTTTCCAATTATATACTTCGTATTCTCCGCCAGGAGATAATTCTTGATCTTTTATTTTTAACTCTTCTAATGTCATATCTGAAGAATTATTTTCTTCCATAATTACTTTTTTTCTTTGTTTCCAATCAAACCCTAGAATTCCAGATGTATCTATATCGTTCTCAACAAAATACTTATAGTCTAATCTTAACTTATTACTCAATCCAGGCGCACACATTCTACAACGAAGATTACAATTTTCACCAAAAGCAAAATCAATAGAACTTAACTTTGGATTTTCAATCATATCATTTAATTCGTCTTCATCTTTTACCTTAAGTAAACCAGGAGGCATACTATCCAGTCTGTAGCTATAACTCTCACCGTCTTTTCCATTGTCTTCCATCTTCCAACATGTGGAACACGAAGGGTGTCTTCTGTTAGATAAAGCATATTCTCTTATTTCATTCATTGTCTCGCCATGAAATATTTCTTCTGCAGTAATAGTATCAGGATTAGATACCAATTCTATATGATTATTTAATGGATCAGGCATGTCAGGACGTATTGAATTACAGCACGGTGCAGCATTCGTAATACCATACTCATAATGCCATGTCTTTAAAGCCAGTAATGTAAAAGGATACCAGCAAAAAGTATTATCTTTAGTTGGTTTCACCTAACTGTTCCTTTGCCGTTCTTTTTGCCCATTCACGCTCTGCACACCAATAACAACCACTGTTTATATCGTCTGTAATTTCATGACAAAGCGGTAACGGGCTAACACCATGCTCATATGACACAAATGTACTAAATGGTCCATCAGGAAATAACAATTTATCTCCCTCACAGCTACGAGTAGTATTCAATAAATCTTCCCATCCTCGTCTATAATATTGACCCATGATAAAGTCTTTTGTTATCAACTTCCATGGGTGAATTAGACTAGGATCTCCATCTGATCCTTCAATATATTGCGGACACACATCAGTATGTGAAAGTTTTTCTTCATCCCATACTCTATCAAATGGAGCTTTTGTATGTTTAACACTATCTACAGATGGATTACTTGTAATAAAGTTATAAATTGCTTCTAACTTATATGTATATGTAGCATATCTATTAAAACTCTGTGTGCATATTCTGTCACCAGTGGTATCAATTTGTTCAATCATCCCGATAGAACCTTCTTCTAACTCAGGTGGGATAAAGTTTTGTACTCGCTCCATTTTCACATTGGGAAACATGCTACGAATTTTTTCATAAACTTCTATACTAATTGGACCAGCCCAGGGTCTATTATTCCAAACTCTTACATTTGTTAAGAAAACAATCTCGGTATTGTTTCCGTGTTTTTCAATTAATTCTGCTAATATTGCAGTACCAACTGCGCTATCTGCGCCTCCGCTTACATTTACTCCAACCCGTTTCCAATTTGGATCATATGGATAAAGAGCTTCATCAACCTGATGTAATACATCAGAACTGATATTGTGCATTTCATAACTTTTATTACTTAATGTGACATCAAATCCCATCGAATATTCCTTTCATATCTTCAAATGTTTCGTAAAAATTCATGTTTCGTTGTTTGTCACAAAGCATTAGATATTCTTTTAGTTCCGGTAGGCGAACACTCCAATCTTCACTCTCCATAAACTGAAGCATTCCTTCCAGTCTACTTATACCGTAGCTCGCATCTCTCCAAGTTTCATAGTCTACTTTACCACGATGCCAACTTGGGATACCTTTTTCCCAATTTGCTTCCCACCATGGATAAAATTCTTCGTATTTCTCTCTACATTTCTTTTTAAATTCTTCCGGAAGTACCTTTACATTCAAGTGTGGAGGATGATACACGAAATGATAGTTGATACCGCCTGCACCAAATGGCCACATATTGATTTTGTTAAAGTTCTGTTCTAGTTTCCACTTGATAAAATCAGGTAAGTAGTATACATTAAGTGCTTGTACTGCACAAGCAACTGTAATTTCTACATTGTTGCTAGTTTCGTTATCTAATATATGGAATACTTCTTCTGTGCGTTTCCATTCACTTGGATAGCGTATATAATCATTCATTTCAAATATGCTGTCTACACTGTAATGGAAACGTACAAGTTTAAAATGCTTCCATAAGTCAAATAAATCATCACGCCATTCTACACCGTTGCTGTTATAACGCAGTTCCAAATTAGGAGCGTGTCCTTGACGAATACATTCTTCCAGTATTTCGTAGTGTTCTTCAATGATAAGACTTTCACCGCCAGCAAAGTATATTTGCTGCATATTTGGTATTTGGTCATAAAATTGCTGCCAGAAAACAGGATTTTGTTTGTGCCAGTTGTAACTACTACCGTTTGTACTGCCTTTGTCTGCCCACTGCATCGTTTCTTTTAAAGACTCATTCTTTACACTTGGAAAAATAGCTTTGTAATCTTTAATCCATCCAGAACTATCATGTGGTGAACACATCACACATGCTAACTGACACTTTGTGCCGAAACGCAAATCAATATAAGTTAACTCTGGTGGGACTTCACCATCTTCTGTAGTATTTTCTAATAAACGGTCAACATCGACTCTCTGACTCCAATAATTTGTTTCCCACATACGCTTACTGTTATGTCCTGCTGCTTCTTCTTTGAAACATTTAACACAACTCGGTGGGACTTCACCGTTCATCATTTGTCTGCGTACATTTTTCATATACTTGCTGTTCCAAGCAGTCTGAAAATCAGTTACATTCAAATTATTGGGACGACCCTCATCATCCTTAAGAATTCCTACCATACCGCCGTGTTCTTTGTCGTTAGTTGGACCAACACTACTTGCATTTGCTGTGCAGCAAACTCTCATGCTGCCGTCTGGTCTTGTACTCAAATGCACCCATGGTAGAATGCAGAATGTATCACTTTTTTTCGTCATTTATCATCTCATTAAATTTTGGTATAATATCATATACACTTTGTTTTCTATGAATATCTAATTGTTTTGTGTAGGCAATGCACTGTTCTGACATCTCTTTATTATATGAAAATTTTTCATATGGAAGTTTAGCATTATGTATTTCATTTCCGCTATCTTTTTTTAGATAAACTAAATGCAATCTTTTAGCTATACCCACAATTCTTTTTCGTGTTTCTTCTAGTTCACGCCATCTCCATCTACAATTAACATCGTAGTTTTCTATGTTTTTTATAACTCTATTTATTACCTGATTACATGGTACAAAAATTTCATTATACCACTGTTCTCTTGCTGATGCATTTAATAATTCAAAACTTAAATAGTTTGGTTCATATAGCTGATTTAGCATTAGTTGTATATTACGCAATTTATCACCGTCAACTAGTTTATCTATATACCAATCTATAATGTTTTTTAAATCAAATATATTATATAATTGAATTACTGGACTAATATTAATTACAGTATTTGGTAAATTCAAATCTAACAAACTATCTATGTTATTTTCAATAGTCTTCCAGTCACTTGGATATCGTATATATTCTTGTACAGGCCCTATACCATCCATACTAACATCAATAATAACTTTTTTAAAGTGCTGTAGACTTTCTAAAAATCTTGGTTGTATGTTTGTCATATTAGTTGTTATTTTTAATCTTACATTTTTAGATATACCACGACTAACTAATTCATAAATTAAATCATACATACCATCATGTAGGGTAGGTTCCCCTCCTACAAATGTTATCTCTTCTAAATCTAAGATATTATCTTGTATACTTTTCCAAAATAACTCAGTGTTTTCCCAAATGTTTTCAAAGTTGACAGACTTATGCCAAACCGTTTGATTTAATTTTTTGAATGTCTCATTCTCTTTTTGTATTTGACTACTAAAATGAGGCCAGCACATGCGGCATTTTAAATTACAAAGATTGCCCATACGAATATCATAGTATCGTATTTTAGGATTATTTACTAACTCTTCAAAATCATATGTAAGTTTTGTATCAGGTTTGTGTAACCACTTTTGATTTTCACGCCGTCTTTTACTGGGATATTTGTTTGACTGATTATCGTAATACAAGTCTTCTTCATTAAAGCATACACTACACTCTGGTAACTTTTCATCATTCAATATACGCTGTCTCACATTATTCATATAATCACTATAAAATATATCATTAAGTGAAGTATTGTCAATCGTATAAGCCGAACCATTGCTGTCAGTAACAGGCATGTGAGTATTACTTTTGCAACAGAGTCTAGCTGTTCCATTCGTATTAGTTGCTAAATGTATAAACGGTAAGATACAAAAGTTATTGTGTGACATGCTTATATTTATCTAATTAACTACGAACATAAATATACATATGAAACATAAATCTTATTGTAGTTTTCCATTTGAAAGTATTGCACCAAAGTCTTGGTACAAGGGCAAACCTAGCCGTGTCGCACCATGTTGTAATATGAAAACAGAAAGTGATGATCCAATGGGAGTAAAATACCTAATAGATAACGGAGCATCATTAAAGGAAATATTTCACAGCAAAGAATTTGATAATTTAAGAAATGACTTATTATCTGGTGTTAAAAACACAGCATGTTCATATTGTTGGGATCTAGAAGATAAAACTGGAATTAGCCCACGAACTACTGCAATTGAACCTCTTCGTTTGCCTATAGAAACAAAGTTAACCAAAATAGATTCTATGTTAGATGAAAATTGTAATTTACGCTGTCGTATGTGTTCTCCTGATGTTAGTAACAGTTTAAGGCAAGACTATAATCGTATAGTAGAACTTGAACTACCTCTACCAGAATACTATAACACAAAACAAGAAGAAAGTCAATCTGACAAATTAGGTAATCAAACATACTTTGGTATCGGCGATGATTATGTAAAAGAAATAATATCGTTATCTGATGAAATATCCGAGTTGAAATTTACCGGTGGTGAGCCAACAACTAGTAAAATATTTTGGGAAATAATAGAAAATATAAATCCCGAAAATATAAAACTTCATATTACAACAAATGGAACTAAATTCAATTCAAAATTGTTTGAATATACAAATAGATTTAAAAGCGTACACTATACATTAAGCGTAGATGCAACTAGAAGCACATATGAGTATATAAGATATCCGTTCAATTGGAGAAAACTTGAAAGTAATATAGAAACACTTTGTGAATTGTCTGATCCTGAAAAAACAGAAATACACATGTGTTCTGTTTTAACTATCTATAATATGATTAATATTCGCAATTTAGTAGATTGGGTTCATCAACACAACTGGTTCGCTGAACATAAAATTACATGGAAATGTATTCCCGATCCACACCCATATAATAGTTGTTTAGATGTCAAATGGGCAGATAAAGAATTATTAGAAATAGCATGGATGAATATGAGTGTTGCACTAGAAGATGCTACAAGCAAAACCCGCCCTGCATTACAAAAGGTAACTAATTATTTGCGTAACTGCATTGATACAGAACTTGATTCCAATACCGTTTTAGAAAGGCGTAGACAGTTAAAACAAGATACGCTCACACTTGATAAAGTAAGAGAACAAGATTATACAGAAATATTATATCCGCAGATTGCAGATTTTATTTCAAATATAACAATGAAGGATTAATAGACCAAGCATCTATACCACGTATTCTACTCACAGCATTGGTGTATTTGATTAGTTTATTTTTTGCATTCTCATCAAACTTTTTACCTTCTAAAAGTTTATAAAGTTCGTCACACTTATCTTGTAAATTTTCATATTTTTTATATACTGTATCTATTGCATCTCTGGATTTATCTCTTGCTAAAGGTGACATTGCTCTAATACTGAAATGCTCTGGATTGCTGCATTCTAAAAATACTATTTTAGTTCTGGGGACACGATTTTTAAACTCAGAAAACCATTCAGCCCAGCTATCAAATGTAATCAAATTATATGGTTGTACTACAATGTTTACATTCATATCATCACAAAGGTTTTCATCTATAGCAGTATCAATGTTTTTTCTAATTTGATCCCAATTTGCAGGGTATCGTATAAACTCTAACATGGGTCCTGCAGCATCTAAACTAAGCGTGACACATAATCTTTTAAATAATGGTTTATACTTACGTAAGAACGGTAACATTCGTGTAGCATTTGTTGTGACCCACAATTCAACATTACTGGAATCGTGTTCCGCTATAAAACTATCTAAAAACTCAATACACTTTGGATCAATTGTAGGTTCGCCGCCTGCTACTTTAAGTACTCTCAATTTTCCTAAATCTGCGACTGGAACATTCACTGTGCTATTTTGATATCCAGGAGATACATCTTTAAAATATTCTTCCATGTCTGGATTAGTTTTAATAAAACTTTCTATCTTACTACTATCTAATGGCGAACACATGTTACATTGTAAGTTACAATAATTACTTGTGCGTATATCCGCATATACCGGCATAAAACTTTTACCGTCCCAATCTTCGGCAAAGGCTTCACGGTACTTTTCAAAACTGTGACGCAGTGTGCTTTTGCCATACCTTTCCCGTTCCCAACAAGTTTCGCAATTGGTTGTTTGATCGTGTTCTTCAATGTCTTGTACAGGTTCTTTATAATTGTATTCAGATGGATCGTATGTCGTTCTGTATTGACAACACGGCGAAATACGATTATTATTAGTACGATAAAATATACCTATATAGGGAGCTGCGCATTTCATACTAGACCTCTAGGTTTTAAAAAATCCTTTTCGATCCAATCTGCTACTCGTAAACAGCCTTCTACTGTAAAGTGACTAGCTGAATCAGCAGAATATTTTTTAAAGTCATCACCAAACATTGTTTCTATACAATGTATTGGCTCTGCACTGTTATATTGGTGTTCTGCTCCGCTTACACTATCTTTGTGTTCAAAGCATAAATCTACTTCACGGTTAATTCTATCTGCTAGTGGTTGAAAATTAATCTTATGCTGATGACTATTTACATTTTCAAAATATGATTGTACCCATTCTATATAATCAGGAGCAATGCCTGGTAAGTTTGTTAAGTCTTTTGGTCTACTACCCGTAAATATACCATGAGTAGTTAACCAGGCGCTACTAGCAAATACACAATCTTTTTCTAGTAAATCATTATCAAAGAATGTATAGTTATCTGAACGTTTAACCGTATACTTTTTCCAGTCAAATTGTTCCGGCCATAAAGTAATTCTGAA
>Ga0213859_10000449_pt1 | contig 18772 bp, 15 predicted proteins | sample PICome_2_FD_160133 | JGI IMG/M metagenome (GOLD analysis project Ga0213859, IMG submission 160133) | Coastal seawater microbial communities near Pivers Island, North Carolina, United States - PICO304 | ecosystem: Environmental > Aquatic > Marine > Coastal | place: USA: North Carolina...
TAAGCTTTATGGGTTTTCCGGCTGTCAGTAAAGCCTTTAGCAAGCCCAGTTGATTGCACTATGACGAATCTATTTAATGAAACAATCTCAGAGATTAAGGGGGTCTGATTTGGAAGAAGAACAAGCAGTAAGGTCAGTAATCCAGGTTTATTTCGATAGCATGAGCGAGTCTAGCCGAGAAAAAGTGTGTAAAGCATTTCATCCTTCAGGAAAGGTGACCGGTTATCTGGAGGATGGGCTGCATGAGATGACGAGAGACGAGTTTGCTGATCTTGTGGCAAGCCTGCAACCATCACCTCATGAGAGCGATCAAAAGTTACACGCCGAAGTATTGTCGATCGACATAACGGGTGACACTGCTATTGCCAAAGTTAGGGATGAATACTTAGGTATCATGTTCATCGATACACTATCCTTTATAAAAGTAGACGACGCTTGGTCGATTTATACTAAATTATTTCATGTAGAAAAAAATCTAGCTGCGTCGTAATGGCTATGCCGTAAAGGTTAAAGACAAGATCATTCAATCTATTTGATTATGGAGAGGTTATGTTTAGTCATATAGTAGTGGGAAGCAACGATGCTGCGGCGTCAAAACGTTTTTACGATGCAACACTCACATGTCTAGGATATGGAGAAGGCCATCAAATGGAGTCTGGAAGGACGCTTTACAATTATGGAAAGGGAGTATTTTTTGCCTTCACGCCTCCGCTTGACGGGGCGCCTGCAACTGCCGCCAATGGAGGAACGATAAGTTTTAGTGCTCAGAGTACAGAGCAAGTCGATGCATGGCATGCTGCGGGACTATCAGCTGGTGGTGTTGATTGTGAGGATCCACCGGGTGTTCGAGATTTTGGGGGTGCGAGGATGTATATCGCCTATCTCAGGGATCCTACTGGTAATAAATTGGCTGCACTTCACTTGATTTCTGATTGATGTACGGAAATTTTTGGTCAGGCATTGGATTGGGCGCTCCAACTCAAGCTATTGATGATACTTTGGGGCTTGCAGCGTCTTAGTCCAGGCCTTGACCTGATGTCTGTGTCCTTCCTATAATGCGGGCCCCGCAACACTAGGCGTATCCGATTAAGAGCTGATGCGTTTAGTTTACGGGGATGGGAGATCTGGTGCGGGGTGGAGCAGTCTGGAAGCTCGTCGGGCTCATAACCCGAAGGTCGTAGGTTCAAATCCTGCCCCCGCTACCAACTTTTGGATTCGCTAGACAACGCCTCAAGTAGGCTTGATCCGGCACAATCGTAGCTGTCGTGACCCGCTCCCGGAGCCCGGTCACCGCATGGATTGCGTCGTGCAGCGGGACAAACTACGCACTGGGTCTTGTGAACGCCCGGCCGCGTATCAGTGAAGTGGGCCTTGGGCCCATTTTTTGTTTCTGGGGTTCCTGTCCGGAAATGGTCCGGGAAGGAGCCGAGGCTGAGGAACGGTGAAGAGTAGCGTCAACCAAGTAGCGCAGCTGGTGAGTCCGACGGTGGAAGCTTTGGGGCTGCAACTGTGGGGCATTGAACATACTTCTCAGGGCAAGTATTCAGTGCTCAGGATCTTCATTGAGCGTGAAACTGGCGTCACGATAGAGGACTGTGAGCAGGTCAGCCGGCAGGTGAGTGCGATACTTGACGTTGAAGATCCGATTGCCGGCGAATACACGCTTGAAGTGTCCTCACCGGGAACGGATCGACTGCTGTTTACCGTTGAGCAATTTCAACAGTACTGCGGCGAAGAGGTAGACATCAGGATGCGCTCCCCCCTAGACGGGCGGAGAAAATTCAAAGGTATTTTGCAAGACGTTGTTAGCGGAATAGTGCATATAGAAGTAGACGGCAGCTCTTTTGAACTGCCGCATGAAGAGATAGAAAAAGCGAATATTGTTTACTGAAGCCGGAAGGTTCTGTGAGGCCAGCGGCAGTACAGGGCAATCCGGTCAGTGACGGGTTTGGTGACACGATTATGATGAGTAAAGAAATATTGATGGTTGCAGACGCCGTCTCGAATGAGAAGGGTGTGTCTCGTGCTGTCATTTTTGAAGCAATTGAATCGGCTTTGGCGACGGCGACCAAGAAGTTACACGACAGTGAGGAGATTGACTGCCGGGTATCGGTAGATCGCGATACCGGTGAGTACGAAACCTTTCGCGTATGGACTGTCGTCGAAGACGAAGAGTATCTGGAAGAAGCAGCTCAGTTCACGCTGGAGCAGGCTAGTGAAAAAGATCAGAGTCTGGCCATTGGCGATACCTATGAGGAAAAGATCGATAACGCGGAATTTGGTCGCATCGCTGCCCAGACAGCCAAACAGGTTATTGTGCAGAAAGTCCGGGAAGCTGAGCGCGAAATCATCATCGGTGATTATCAAGATCGAGTCGGTGAACTGGTGGCCGGAACCGTCAAGAAAGTGACCCGAGACAGTGTGATTGTCGACCTGGGCAGCAATGCTGAGGCCCTGCTGCCGCGGGATCAGATGATTCCGCGTGAAACCTTTCGAATGGGAGACCGTCTACGGGCGCTATTAACCGATGTCCGCTCAGAACAGCGGGGCCCGCAGTTGTTTCTCAGCAGAACTTCACCTGCCATGCTGATCGAGCTGTTTAAGATTGAGGTTCCGGAGATTGCCGAGGAGGTCATCGGGGTCAGAGCCGCGGCTCGCGATCCGGGCTCCCGGGCAAAGATTGTGGTCAGCACCAATGATGGCCGTATCGATCCGGTTGGCGCGTGCGTGGGCATGCGCGGATCGCGCGTGCAGGTGGTGTCGAATGAACTGGCCAATGAGCGCATCGATATCATTCTCTGGGATGATAATCCGGCACAGCTGGTCATCAATTCCATGGCGCCCGCAGAGGTGGCCTCGATCATCGTTGATGAGGACAGCCATACCATGGACATTGCGGTCGAGGAAGACAATCTGGCACAGGCTATTGGCCGAGGCGGCCAGAATGTGCGCCTGTCCAGTGAGCTGACAGGCTGGACAATAAACGTCATGAGTGAAGAAGACGCGGCAGAAAAGCAGCAGCAGGAAGCCAGCACCTTTATTGTCATGTTCATGGAAAAACTGGACGTTGATGAAGAAGTCGCTGAGGTTCTGGTGCAGGAAGGCTTTACCTCGGTTGAAGAGGTTGCCTACGTGCCACTGGATGAAATCCTGGCGATTGACGGTTTCGATGAAGAGATCGCCAATGAGTTGCGCAATCGGGCGAAGGATGCCCTGCTCACGCAGGCGATTGCCTCTGAGGAGGATCTGTCTTCAGCCAACATTGCAGACGACCTGCTCAATATGGAGGGCATGGATGATGAGCTGGCCCTTCAGCTCGCCAAGAAAAATATCCTCTCCATGGAGGATCTGGCAGAGCAGGCTGTTGACGAATTGATGGATATTGAAGGAATGGATGAAGAGCGTGCAGGAGAATTGATAATGACCGCACGCGCACCGTGGTTTGAGTAATCGCGAGTGACGTAGGTTTACGGGAGTTGATATGGCAGATGTAACGATTAGCGAACTCGCTGGAGTGGTTGGCGTTTCTGTGGACAAACTGTTGTCGCAGATCAAGGAAGCCGGGTTACCCCACACCAAGGCCGATGAGCTGATCTCAAATGATGACAAGAATACCCTGTTGGTATTCCTGCGCCGCAGTCATGGTGATCGCGATGTGACCTCTGCTGCGCCCAAGAAAATTACTCTGAAGCGTAAGACACTTGGCACTCTGAAATCGGCGTCTTCTACCGGCCGGGGGAAAACGGTCAACGTCGAGGTCCGTAAAAAGCGCACCTACGTCAAGCGAAGCGCGATCGAGACACCAGTCGAGGAAGAGCTGCCAGCAGCAGAGCTTGAGCCGGAAGTTGAAGAAACTGCCGCAGATGCTGTAGCTCCTGACACACCAGCGGTAGAAGAAGCAGCAGCAGCGGAGGTTAAGCCGGAAACAACGCCGCCGGCAGTGCATGCGCAGGATATTCCGCCGCCTGAATCAGATGCTAACCATGGCGGTAAAGGCGCGCCGCGTCGTAAAAAAGCAGCTGGAAAGGAAGGCGATGAATCGGGAGACAAGAAGAAGGCTCATCTGCGGAACAAAGCCAAGGCGCAGGCACCAAAACGCCAGGCAAAAACGATTCACGTCAATGACGATTTTGTGCTCGAAGGTGATGATTTCGATGGCATCGGTGGCCGTGGCCGCCGGGGCAGTGCCCGTAAGGCCAGATCCAAGCTCAGTTCACAGCACGCTTTTGAAAAGCCCACTGAGTTTATTGCCAAGGAGATCACCATCGGAGAAACCAATTCTGTGGCAGATCTGGCGCAGAAGATGTCGGTCAAATCCGGTGAAATCATCAAAATCCTGTTCAACATGGGTGTCATGGCGACCATTAACCAGATGCTTGATCAGGACACCTCAACGCTGCTGATCGAGGAGTTGGGGCACAAGCCGAAATTCGTTTCAGAAGACGCAATAGAGGAGCAACTGGCTGATTCCCTGTCTGCGGAGGTCGGCAGCGAAGAGATTACCAGAGCGCCCGTCATTACGGTCATGGGCCACGTCGACCACGGCAAAACCTCACTGTTGGATTACATCCGTAAGGCCTCTGTTGCTGCCGGTGAAGCCGGGGGAATAACCCAGCATATTGGCGCCTACCATGTGAATACTGAACACGGCATGGTCAGCTTCCTTGACACACCGGGACACGCTGCGTTTACCGCCATGCGCTCACGGGGTGCGAAGGCGACTGATGTGATTGTGCTGGTTGTTGCGGCTGATGATGGTGTGAAGCCCCAGACCGAAGAAGCAGTTCAGCATGCGAAAGCGGCCGGCGTTCCACTGGTTGTCGCAGTCAACAAGATCGATAAAGAAGGTATCGACCCTGATCGGGTAAAGAATGAGCTCTCAGCGCTGGAAGTGATTCCGGAAGACTGGGGCGGCGATACCCAGTTCATAGAAGTGTCGGCGATCACTGGTCAGGGCGTCGAGAACTTGCTGGAGGCTATCCTGTTGCAGGCTGAGTTGCTGGAACTGAAAGCCTACACCGACGTGCCGGGCCAGGGTGTGGTCATCGAGTCAAGGCTCGACAAAGGACGGGGTTCGGTTGCCTCTGTTCTGGTGCAGAATGGCACCTTGAAAACCGGAGATATCGTGCTGGCTGGCTATGAGTATGGTCGCGTGCGGGCACTGGTAGATGAACTCGGCAAGAATGTTGAGTCAGCCGGCCCTGCGATACCTGTGGAAATTCTCGGTCTCAACGGCGTACCCGATGCGGGCGATGAATTTGTCGTGGTGTCTGATGAGAAGAAGGCGCGGGATGTCGCTGAATTCCGAAAGGTTCGACTTAAGGACAGCCAGCAGGCCAAACAACAGTCCAGCATGCTCGAGGGCATGTTTGCCGGGATTGGGCGAGATCAGAAAAAGATCCTCAATGTCATTATCAAGGCCGATGTTCGGGGCTCTCTGGAGGCCATTATCGGATCCCTGCAGAAACTGGGCACCGATGAGGTCGAAGTTAACGTGATTGCCTCAGGCGTGGGTGGAATTTCCGAGACAGACGCGCATCTGGCCACCACTTCGAGAGCGATGGTGATCGGCTTCAACACTCGCGCTGATAAATCGGCCAGAGACATTCTGGAAAATGAGGGCTTGCAGCTGCGTTACTACAACGTCATTTATGATGTCATCGATGATACCAAAGCCATTATGGGCGGCATGCTTGAGCCGGAAATCCGCGAGGAAATTGTTGGCATAGCCGAGGTGCGCGATGTGTTTAACTCACCCAAATTCGGCCAGATTGCCGGCAGCATGGTGATCGAAGGCACGGTCTACCGCAGCAAGCCGATTCGAGTGCTGCGCGACAACGTCGTGATCTACGAAGGAGAGCTGGAATCTCTCAGACGATTCAAGGATGACGCCAACGAAGTGCGTAATGGCATAGAGTGCGGCATCGGCGTTCGGAACTATAACGACGTCAAGGTGGGTGACAAGATCGAAGTCTACGAGACTACTGAGGTCGCCCGGAGTCTATAGGCGAGTTTTTGCTGCAGGGAAAAAAAGGGTAGTCCCTTGTCAGAAATGAGTGCCAGAGCTCAGCGCATCGCTGACCAGATACAGCGTGAGATCGCCACCCTGATACAGCTGGAGGTGAATGATCCGCGCGTCGGTATGGTTTCGGTAACCGGAGTTGACGTCAGTAATGATCTGGCGCACGCGAAGATTCTGTTCACCGTACTGAACACCCATCCGGGTGATGAAGGGCTGGTATCGGATACGCTGACCGATCCCGGCGCCCTGGATCAGCTGGAGATAGATGAAAATCTAAAAGCCTTGCGCAAGGCCTCAGGTTTTCTGAGGACGTTGCTGGCCAAGCGCTTGCGGCTCAGGTCGACACCGAAGCTGCAGTTTATTTACGACAGTAGCGTTCAGAGAGGTCAGAGACTGTCAGACTTAATCGATGATGCGCTGGCAGCGGATCGCAAGTTGCAGGACGGCTGACGGCTCGAAACAGCGAGAACGAAATTTGAAAAACCACGGTAATCGCCGAGGTCAGAGCAGCAAACGCAATCGCCGTCAGATCAGCGGTATTGTCCTGCTCGATAAAGGCCTGGGTCTCAGCTCCAACGCGGCGCTGCAGGAGGTCAAGCATCTGTATGAGGCCGCGAAGGCGGGCCATACCGGCAGTCTGGATCCGCTTGCTACCGGTGTGTTGCCGCTGTGTCTCGGAGAAGCGACTAAGGTCTCGCAGTTTTTGCTGGACTCAGACAAGGCTTATCGCGCGCGTATCAAGCTTGGCGTGCGGACCGACAGCGGCGACCGGGATGGCACTGTTGTGTCGCAGGCGGACGCTTCGCAGATTTCGGAGCGCGAGATCAAACGCGAGCTTGAGCGCTTTATGGGGGTTATCCAGCAGGTGCCACCCATGCATTCAGCGATCAAGCGGGATGGTGTACCGCTTTACAAACTGGCGCGCAAGGGTATCGAAGTTGAGCGGGAAGCCAGGGAAGTGGAGATCTATGACATCGGTCTTTTGCGTACTGAGGGCGATGAGATAGAAGTCGAAGTAAGCTGCAGTAAAGGCACTTACATCAGGACGCTGGCAGATGACCTCGGTGAGAGGCTTGGCTGCGGCGCCCATATTTCGGGTTTGAGACGCACGCAGGCGGGTGCATTTCTGGAGCCGCAGTGCGTCACAGTCGAAACATTAAAACAGATCAAAGAAGCCGAAGGATTGGCGGGTCTGGACAGGATACTGGTCCCTATGGACCGGGCAGTCGAGCAGCTCCCTGAAGTTCGATTGCCAGGCATTGCGGCTGACAGTGTGAAGCACGGTCAATCCGTATTGGTGAGGCACTTGCCGGCTGAAGGGCTGGTAAGGCTTTACGAAGAGGAGCAATTTATTGGCATCGGTGTCATTGACGATGATGGCAAGGTTGCTCCGAGGCGTCTGGTGACAACTCACTAGACTTTTATAGGCAGGAAAGTGCCAGGTGACTATCAATATGCGTGGTTATCCTGGAGTTATAGGGAAATTGTGTGAGGCACATGGCTATCTGGCGTAGTGCTCATTGTTCAATCGCATATTACGGAGAAATTAACATGGCTTTATCAGCTGAAAGAAAAGAAGAAATCATCAAAGACTACGCGTTAAGCGATGGTGATACCGGCTCACCAGAAGTGCAGGTGGCGCTTCTGACAGCCAACATCAATGACCTTCAGAGTCATTTCAAAGAGCATATTCATGATCATCATTCTCGCCGCGGACTCATCCGCATGGTGAACAGCAGAAGAAAGCTGCTTGATTATCTAAAGCGCAAGAATGTCGAGAGATATTCGAGCCTGATCAAGCGTCTCGGCCTGCGTCGATAAGCTCACTTAAAAACTCATTACTGGAACTCTGCGCTCGAAATAGGCATCAGCGCAGGTTTTGGATTTATAGGAAAAAAATATGTTTAATCCAGTAAGAAAGACATTTCAATTCGGTGGGCAAGAAGTCACTATTGAAACAGGCAAAGTCGCGCGACAGGCCACTGGCGCTGTCGTCGTGACAATGGGCGACACTCAGGTGCTCGCAACGGTAGTTGGAAGAAAGCAGGCCAATCCGGGTCAGGATTTTTTCCCGCTTACCGTCAATTATCAGGAAAAGACCTATGCGGTTGGCAAGATCCCCGGCGGTTTCTTCAAGCGAGAAGGTCGGCCAACCGAGAAAGAAACGCTGACCTCGCGTCTGATCGATCGGCCAATCCGGCCCCTTTTCCCGAAAGGCTTTATGAACGAAGTACAGGTGATCTGTACGGTCGTTTCTGGCGGTAAGACACAGGATCCGGATATCGCCGCCATGATCGGCGCGTCTGCTTCTCTGGCCATTTCAGGAATTCCATTCGCCGAACCCATTGGTGCTGCTCGCGTCGGCTATGATGCAGAGCAGGGATATGTACTCAATCCCAACTATGAAGCTCTTGAGGGTTCGCTGTTGGACATGGTGGTTGCGGGTACGCAATCTGCGGTCCTGATGGTTGAGTCTGAGGCCAAGCAGCTCAGTGAAGATCAAATGCTGGGCGCCGTGCTTTTTGCACATCAGGAAATGCAGGCGGTCATCAACGCGATCAATGAGCTGAAAGCGGAAGCCGGCAAACCGGCATGGGACTGGCAGCCTGAGGCAGAAAACACCACGCTTAAGGATGCTCTCGTTGAGCGCTTTGGCGCCGCCGTTGCCGAGGCGTACAAGATCTCGGAAAAAATGCAGCGATATGAGGCTGTCGGTGAGATCAAGCAGCAGGCGATCGAAGCGCTTGCCAGTGAGGAAGGCGGGCCTTCGGCTGGAGAGGTATCGGATGCCTTCGGCGCACTTGAGAAGCGGACTGTGCGCAACAGCATTCTTGACGGGTCGCCAAGAATCGACGGCCGCGATACGACGACTGTTCGTGCCATCGAAGTGGAAACCGGCGTTCTGCCGAAAGCGCACGGGTCTGCGCTGTTTACGCGTGGCGAGACTCAGGCACTGGTTGTTACCACGCTGGGTGCGGTTCGAGATGCACAGCTGATTGAAGGTCTGGACGGCTCGAAAAAAGACCCCTTTATGCTGCACTATAATTTTCCGCCCTTTTCTGTCGGCGAGACAGGCTTTATGAGCGGACCCAAGCGTCGCGAAATAGGCCATGGCCGTCTCGCGCGCCGTGGGGTGGCGGCGGTGATGCCCAGTGAGGAGGAATTTCCCTATGCGATTCGAGTGGTTTCTGAAATCACCGAATCCAACGGTTCCAGCTCCATGGCCAGCGTGTGCGGCAGCAGCCTGTCAATGATGGATGCCGGTGTTCCCGTATCCGCACCGGTTGCCGGTATCGCAATGGGTCTGATCAAGGAAGGAGAGCGCTTTGCCGTTCTGACCGACATTCTCGGAGATGAAGACCACCTCGGCGACATGGATTTCAAGGTTGCTGGTACTTCAAACGGAGTCACCGCCCTGCAAATGGACATCAAGATTCAGGGTATCACTGAAGAAATCATGGAAATCGCCCTGGCTCAGGCTCATGACGCACGCCAGCACATCCTGGGCGAGATGAATAAGGTGATCTCAGAAGCGCGGCCAACGGTGTCTGAAAATGCGCCGGCCATGGCGACAATTAAGATTGACCCGGACAAGATTCGCGACGTCATCGGCAAAGGCGGAGCGGTCATTCGCGGCATCACCGAAGAGACAGGTGCTTCGGTTGATATTGATGACGACGGAAACGTTCGCATTTATGGTGAAGATGCAGATTCCCGCGACGCAGCGCTGGACATGGTGAATGCGATTACTGCCGAAGCGGAAGTGGGCAGGCTGTACAAGGGCAAGGTTGCGCGAATCGTTGATTTTGGTGCGTTCGTAACGATTCTGCCCGGCAAGGACGGCCTGGTGCATATCTCACAAATTTCTCAGGAAAGAGTTGAAGATGTGAACCAGTATCTCTCTGAAGGTGAGGAAGTGCTGGTTAAGTGCACTGATCTGGACGCCAGAGGACGGATCAAACTCAGCATCAAGGAAATCACTGAGGAAGAAAAGGCAGAGTTTGCCGAATGATTCGGCGGATTCCCTGATCGACAAAAACCCGGGCCAGTCCCGGGTTTTTTATGGGGCCGTTTTGCCGGGCTCCCCGATTCACCGGATTTCCGCCGGCACTGAGTTTCGCGGGAATGGTCTTGGATTTTGCTGCTACCCTCACTCAAATTTGAGTAAAATCAGATACTTGAAACTCTCAAGGCGGAAGACCTGTTGCCTGCGCCAATTCTTGATAGAATCCGAGATTGACCGCTATTGATAAGAGCATTGCGACAGCGAAGACTGTGCCGCAGCCCCGGCTGCGGAATAACCGAAATTCCAGGAGATAGCGCATGAAACTTCGAATCCTTTCTCAGCTTACACTGGCGCTGGCCAGCCTGGCCGGGATGGCCCTGACGATGTCGGCTGCCCGAGCGCAGGAAGTCACCTTCCACAGAGACATTGAGCCCATACTGCAGCGCAGCTGCCAGAATTGTCATCGCGCAGGCGGGGTCGGCCCCATGCCACTGGTAACCTTTGAGCAGGTCGCGCCTTATGCCGGTCTGATTGAGTACAAGACCGGTTTACGTGACCGGGCAGGTGCCATGCCTCCGTGGTATATGGAAAAAGACGTGGGGATCCAGAGCTATAAGAATGACCCTTCGCTGAGCGAGGCGGAGCTTGCGGCCATCTCGACCTGGGCACGAACCGGCACGCCGAAGGGGGACCCGGCCGATGCTCCGGAACCGCTGGTGTTCGATGACAGCCTGAAATGGACAGCCGGTGAGCCTGACCTGATCGTGAAAACGAATTCGGTAACCAAGCTGGCCGGAACCCCTGACTGGTGGGGTGAGATCGACAGAGTGCCGGTTGGTCTGGATGAAGACCGCTATGTGAAATCGGTTGAGATTGTTGAGGTGAATGATGTTGATAATCAGGCAGGGACGGGTCGAGAGACGGTCGGCGGGCGGTATATCTTTCATCACATGATCTGGAGCACCGCGCAGCTCGACGAAAACGGGGACCGGGTTGAAGACACTGTCACCAGCTGGCCCGTGCATGAAGTGGGTCGCAATCCTGATCTGTTTGATCCCGATGGCGGACGCCTGCTCAGAGCGGGTACCTACATCTACTCAGATTCCGTGCATCTGCACTCCAACGGCCTCGACACCACCGGCCATCTGGAGATTGGATTCCGCTTTCATCCGAAAGGCTATGAGCCCAAGTACCAGCGCGCAACCCTGGGCCTGGGCAATGGCGTTGACATCAGTATAGCGGGCAATCAGGACGAGCAGGAGCTGCATGCCTATCGCGTGCTCGAGGAGCACACCAAGATCATTACTTTCGAGCCCCACCTGCATGCGCCGGGCGAGCGCATGTGTCTTGAGGCAATCTGGGGGTACACCGTTGAGACTCTGTCCTGTGTCGGCTATGACCACAACTGGGTGAGGGGTTATGCCTACGAGGCAGACGCGGCACCGCTGCTGCCAAAAGGCACAATTCTTCATATCGTGGGCTACATGAATAACACCGAGACCAACCCCAATGTGCCTGATCCGAGGAACTGGCAGGGATCGGGCAACCGATCGGTGACCAATATGTTCATCGACTTGGGTATGCGCGTTACCATGAATGACGAACAGTTCCAGCAGGAAATGGCCGACAGGCGGGAGGCCCTCGATCTGGGGCCGAATGACCACGTTATCGGATGCCCGCTGTGTCTGGCGCCGCTGGTCTCGCCGCTGGAGCGTTTCGAACGCGCCACCAGCGCTCAGAGTGATGATTAAGTGGAATATGCAGGAGAATCAGGAAAGATGAAAATGAAGATTTCTAACAACGCGGTGGTTAAGGCCTTGGCTGTATCGCTTGTTATGCTCATTTCAAACGGCGTGTTGGCTCAGACCTACCGCAGTGGTCAGCATGTCGAGCCGGCATTCGAAGGTTGGCGTCCCAACGAAGACGGTACCTTCAACATGATGTTTGGGTATATGAATGAAAATTGGGAAGAGGAACCTGATGTCGAGGTCGGTGAGGACAACTATTTTTCTCCGGGTGAGGCAGATCGCGGCCAGCCGACTCACTTCCTGCCCCGGCGTAATCGTTTCACGTTTGAGGTTACCGTGCCGGCTGACTGGGGCGACCGGGAGCTGGTGTGGACGCTGAAAGTCAACGGTGAAGAACGTAAGGCCTACGCGACACTGCGTCAGGATTACCTCGTGGACAACATGGTGATTGCTTCAGAAACCGGGTCCTTGGGGGCGGGCACCAGTTCTCCGGAATCACGCGCGAACGTTCCCCCGGTCGTTACCGTTCAGGGTGATGGTATTCGCAGTGCCAGAGTGGGTGAGCCAATCGCCGTCGACACCCTGGTAGAAGACGATGGCTTACCTCAACCTACGGATCCTGTAGAAGACGCCCGAAGGTTTGCTGAGTTTGCCGGTGGTGCACTGGCGGCAGTGCTGGTGACGCCGGAAGCGGTTATGCAGCGCCGGTTGATGTCACCACCGATCAAACCGACAGTCGATAAGGTCAACGGCCTTTATTATTCCTGGAATAAGTACCGCGGCCCGGGGGAAGTAAGCTTCGACCCGCCCCAGGTCAAAGTCTGGGAGGACACCCGAACCAGCGCCAATTCTCCCTGGGGTGCGCTGTTCTTGCCTCCGCCCGTCCCGGAGGATGGCATCTACGGTGTAAGCATGACCTTCAGTGAGCCCGGTGAATATGTTCTCTGGGGCAGGGCAGATGACGGAGGTCTTTATCATGATGCTTACATCACGGTGAATGTGTCCGAATAAGTTTGCGTCGCGTTTCTCAAAAAGGGGCGGAGTTATCGCCCCTTTTTTTATCTTTCATCGCCGGATCTTCTGCCTGGCGGCTCTCTGTTTACCACGGGTTCGCGGACATGCTGTTTGCCGGACGATTTCCGCGTTTGAGTAAGCCTCAAGAGTCACCCGGCGGCCGAATCGGTGCACCGCTGCATCGTTTGGCAACCCCCGGGCTGATTGACGCGAGATGACAAGGTCGCGTTGAAGCAGAAGCCAGCAGATAAAGGCTCGGAATAACGCGTTTTTCAAACGCGTTACCGAATAACCTCAAACCGAGGTGTTCATACCGGCAGAAATTCTCTAGCTTGGGTTTTTTACTGGGAGGGTGATTGATATGCGTCAGAGCTGTTTAGGTTCTTTGTGGGTTGTGTGCGTGCTGTTCTTACCGGCACTGTCTGCCGCAGAGGATAATCTGTTCTATTCAGACCTGGCCCGGGCCTGGTTCGAGGGCGGGGACAGTTTTGAGTGGCAGTCCACGACGCCCAACAACCATGGCGCGAAGGTTGATGTGTTCTACAGAACCTTCGGTGATCCGACAAACCCGCAGCTGTTGCTGGTTCACGGTTTTCCAAATTCCAGCTTTGACTTCTATAAGCTGGTGCCCTTACTGTCAGACGATTACTACATTGCCACACTGGATTTCCCCGGGTCCGGTTTTTCGGACAAACCTCTGGAAGGCTTTTCCTACATGTTGGCGGACAATGCCAGGCTGCTGGATTACTTTGTCCGGGAAATTGTTGAGTTTGACGATTTTGCTCTCTACACGCATGATCGCGGCGTCAGTATAGGCCTGTCATTTCTGGGCGATTACCTTGAGTCTGACCCGGATTACCGAATTAACTACCACTTCCTGTCAAACAGCGGCATGTATCTGCCTCTGGCTAATCTTGTTCCGTTTCAGCTGGCCATGCTGGATCCCGCACGGGGCCCGCAAATCATTGCCGCGCGCAAGGCCAGGCCGAGAGTGACCGAAGGAGATCCCGAGGCAGTGGCTTATGACGATATCTTTAAATTCAATGACGGAGATTCGGCGCTGCTGCATGTCGGTAAATATCTTCTGGAGCGGGCCGAGAATGAGACCCGCTGGCTTGAGAATCTGCCGCGTAGCCCGGTGCCGGTCGCCTATCTGTGGGGCCTGCTTGATGTGGTGAATCCGCCGCGCATTGCGCACCATGTCTGGGATCGCTACCTCAATGATCGGGATGCTGAGAGCTCGTTCTGGATCCTGCCGACTGCCGCGCACTATCCGCAGAGAGAAAAACCGGAGCAAGTGGCCAAGATTGTTCGCCTAGCTCTGGAGGGTAATGTGCCGGACCGCGAATCTGAAAATGCGTTCATGAGGAATTATGCGGCGGGTCGCAGTGCCGAAGACGCTATCTATATTGGCCGTTCAGAGCCCCGGCAAATGACGTTTCCCTTCCAGGAGCTGTACACCCCGGACGGCTATCTGCCGTAGCGTGGGTCATTCAAACAAGCCTTGTGAGGCTCAGCGGAAAATAGAACGCCTGCGTGCTTTGCGCGCTTGCCCGCAGGTCTTGTGGGTCGGCGCTGCCTGTAAAAGGTTTGTTCAGTTGCTGGTTTCGCTGGCGCTGGTAAATTTATTTTTCGGAATTTTGAAAGTGGGCTGCATCGTCGCAATGCTGGGGTCCGGCTCGAGGCGTTGGCCGGTCAGTCCCTTGTCTTCATATTTCATCTTGTTCAGAACGTAGCGCATGGATTCAAGGCAGGCCTTGTCGCGGTCATTGCCGTCAATCACCAGCCAGGGACTGTCGGTGGTCGATGTCCTTTCAAACATCGCTTCCTTGTGCTTGGTGTACTCATCCCATTTTGCCTGAGCCAAGGCGTCCACCGTGCTCAGTTTCCACTGCTTGAGGGGATTGGTCTGACGCTCGATCATGCGCTTGGCCTGTTCTTTCTCATCAATCGAGAACCAGAACTTGATCATGTGCAGGCCGTCTTCCTTCAGCATCCGTTCCAGCAGTACGACTTGCTGAAGGAAAAATTTGTATTCTTTCTGAGTGCAAAAACCCATCACCGGTTCAACAACCGCCCGGTTGTACCAGCTGCGATCGAAAAAAACGATCTGTCCCGGATTCGGCAGTTCTTTGATGTAACGCTGAAAATACCACTGGCCTGCTTCCTGTTCGGTGGGTTTGGCCAGTGCCACGATCCGGTAGTGGCGGGGGTTGAGGAAGCGCACGAAGCGCATGATTGTGCTTCCCTTGCCGGCGGCGTCTCGCCCCTCGAAAATTATCAACAGACGTTTGCCCGTCTTGCGGATCGAGTCCTGCAGACGGACCATCTCCACCTGCAGGTCGAGAAACTCCTGATCATTTTCAAGCGCGAAAAGCATGGCGTCGATCGGTTTGGGCTAAAACTGCAGTTTACCAAAATTCCTGCCACGAAATATGACAGTTTTGCGTCGAAGTTTGTGTATATTAATGAGATCAGGCTACGCAGAGGCGTTCTCAGGGGCGTGTCGCCTGCTGATCAGTCTGAAAGACAGCCTTGCCAACCTGCGTTAAGCTTGCAGGCAAGCGTGAAGCAGACAGCCGGTCACAACGCTGACTGGAGCGCAGACGAGGGAATCGGTCAGTCAACCGGCCAGCGCTGGACAGGAGGCTAGCCGGGAAGAAGATAGCAAGCCCGGTCGCAATTCAGTTGAAACACTGACCCGCAAGGGCTGCTCCGGGCAGTGCGCGGAGTCAATAATGAACAAGAGGCAAATAATGAGAACAATGAACATCTGGTCTTTGAGAGGGTTTCTGTCTTTAACCCTGGGTTTGGGTATGACCCAGCTTATGGCTGCTGAGGACTGGCCGGCGGAACCGCCTGCTGAGGCGCCGACGCACTGGGGTCCCGTGTCATTAAATCTCGAAGAAATCGAGTATCCCTGGCCAGTTCAATACCTGGAGCTGCGCCGCTACGGTCAGAAAATGCTCATGGCTTATATGGATATCCCACCAACCGGCCCCGCTAACGGCCAGGTGGTGTTTTGGCAGCACGGGCATAACTTCTACTCGGAACCTTATCAGGACAGCTTCCGCAGGCTGGCCGCTGCGGGGTTTCGAATCATCGCGGTTGACCGTATCGGCTACGGTAAATCCTCTAAGCCGCTTATTTCCTATAACTTCAATTTTGTCGCGGCCAACATGAAGGCCCTGATGGATGAGTTAGGTATCGAGAAAGTAGCGGCTGTTGGTCATTCGATGGGCGGTATGGTCGTCAGCCGTTTTACCATGCTCTATCCGGAAAATGTGACGCATGTGGCCATGGTCAACCAAATTGGCCTGACTGACTCAAGGCAGAGCCGTCCGTGGCGTGACCCCCTGGCCAGTGATCCTGCGCCTCCTTCTTATCAGTCAGTGCTCCGTGGGCACCGGCGCTACTACCCCCGGGACTGGCCGCCCGCGCATCTTGAATATGTTCGCCGCCAGTACGGACAGACACTGAGTGGTGACTATCCACGCTATGCGCGTGTCAGGGCAATGGTCAGTGACATGCTGTACACCGATCCGGTGGTGTACGACTGGCAGCACATTGAAACCAAAGCGCTGGTCATTGGAGGTGAGGAAGATGACCTGGCCGATGACTTCGTGGCCCGGGTCAACCATGTGCACAATGAATTGCCCAATTCAGCTCTGCACCTCTATCCGGAAATTGGCCATAATCCTCAGGTGGAAATACCTGATCAGTTCCATGCAGATCTGATTCGCTTTCTTGAGTCCGATCCGGATGAGCCGGCCAGCGACTGGCGCTAGTCGCTTTCCGCCGTTTGCCTGTGCTCGGGGGCTCAGATGCCCCCGGGCCATCCTACCTTCATCCTAGCAGGCCGGGCGCTCTGCAGGATGTATCGCCATGACACCGATCTAAAGCCTGACCGGACTCGTAGAAAACAGAAACTCACGAGGTGTTTTCTATGTTTTCCAAGCAACTGCGCGCGTCAGGGCTGTTCCTGCTGGTGATGCTGGCAAGCCCTCAAATCATGGCTATTGAAGAACCCGAGTACACGGTTGTCGCGGAAGTCGACGGTATTGAATACCGCCAGTACGCGGATTACATCGTGGCGGAGACCGTCGTCAGCAACGCCAGCAGCCGCAATCAGGCGGCCAATCGCGGCTTTCGGCGTCTGTTTGGCTACATCACCGGCGACAATCACTCATCCAGCAAGGTGGAAATGACCGCTCCGGTCCAGCAGCAGCGCAGTGAGAAAATTGCGATGACGGCGCCGGTTCAGCAATCTGAAGGTGCCGAAGGCTGGAAAATAGCCTTCGTGGTACCCAGCGAATACAGCTGGGAATCGGTGCCGCAGCCCACCAATCCGGACGTTTACCTGCGTGCAGTCGCCGGTGAGCTGATTGCCGTCAAGCGATACTCCGGACGCTGGACAGACAAAAACCTGGCTCGCCGCACAGAAGAACTGCTTGCCGCTCTGGAGGCCAGCAATATCGAGCCGCTTGGCAATGTGGTCAGTGCCGCCTACAACGCCCCCTTTACCCTGCCATTCATGCGCAGGAATGAGGTGATGGTTCCGGTCAATCGCGTGCCGGAAAGCTGACAGTCTGATCCTCCGACCAGCCGGCGCGCGTTCTGCGTAGACAGGGCGCGCGCCATTTTCAGGCATCTGACGTGAAAGCAGGAATCACATCGGAATTTTCGATTAAGCTGATCGAAATAAATCGTTATGCCGATCACAAAACAAAGCGTATCTTCCACCCTGATAAGAAGTAACCAGCGCATTTCGCGCTTTATTGGAGAAACACCCTATGATGTTTAGAAAGACCTTTTCAGCGCTGACCCTTGCAGCCCTGAGCGTATCTCCGCTCAGTCAGGCGATTGCCCAGAGCAGCGCGCCTGATAATGACTATTGGTGGCCGAACCGTCTGGATCTGACTCCGTTGCGCGTCGAGTCGGTCGGCATGGATCCCCGTGGCGAAGACTTTGACTATGCAGAGGCTTTTAACTCGCTGGATATGGATGCCCTTGTGGCAGATCTGAAGGCGCTGATGACTGACTCTCAGGATTGGTGGCCGGCGGATTTCGGGCACTATGGTCCATTCTTTATTCGAATGGCATGGCACAGTGCCGGCACTTATCGCGTGACGGACGGCCGGGGTGGCTCTGACGGCGGCATGCAGCGCTTTGCCCCGTTAAACAGCTGGCCGGATAACGCCAATCTCGACAAGGCCCGACGTCTGCTGTGGCCGGTCAAGGAAAAATATGGCCGCGCGATTTCCTGGGCAGACCTGATGATTCTGGCAGGCACCGTCGCGATGGACGACATGGGCTTTGAAACGCTGGGATTCGCCGGCGGCCGCGTCGATGAATTCCAGCCTGAAGATGTGAACTGGGGTCCGGAAGGTGAGTGGCTCGGGGCCGATCGTCGCGATGCCATGGGCGCGCTACGACAGCCATTTGGTGCAGTACAGATGGGTCTGATTTACGTAAACCCTCAGGGTCCTGATGGCAACCCGGATCCGATGGCTTCAGCCCAGCGCATTCGGGAATCGTTTGGTCTGATGGCCATGAACGATGAGGAAACCGCTGCGTTGATTGCGGGCGGGCACACATTTGGTACAGCGCACGGTGCCGCCAATCCCGGACAGTATGTGGGTGCAGATCCGGAAGCGGGTAACCTGGAGCAGCAGGGATTCGGTTGGCAGAACAACTACGGTTCAGGTAACGCCGGTGACACCATCACCAGCGGCTTTGAAGGCGCCTGGACTGCGACACCGACTGACTGGTCAAACGGTTATCTGGTAAACCTTTACAACTACGATTGGGAGCAGACCCAGAGCCCTGCCGGTAACACTCAGTGGATTCCGACAGATGGCGCGGCAGCGAACCTGGTGCCTGATGCGTTTGATGCCAATACGCGTCACGCCCCGATCATGTTCACCACCGATCTGGCCCTGAAGATGGACCCGGCTTATGCAGAAATCACCGAGCGCTGGT
>Ga0213859_10000451_pt1 | contig 18718 bp, 12 predicted proteins | sample PICome_2_FD_160133 | JGI IMG/M metagenome (GOLD analysis project Ga0213859, IMG submission 160133) | Coastal seawater microbial communities near Pivers Island, North Carolina, United States - PICO304 | ecosystem: Environmental > Aquatic > Marine > Coastal | place: USA: North Carolina...
CCGCGGGCACGCCGACCGTCACCTCACCGGGGGGAACCGGGATGGGGGCGGGGGCCCTGAGCTCTTCCTGGAGGGCGGTGGGGTTCTTGCCGATCAGCACGCCCAGGGTGTTGATGGCCTGGGTGAGGCTGACCCGTAGCGGGGGAAGCGCCGCCTCCGAGGCGGCGTAGAGGCTCTCGGAGCGCTTGAGGTCCAGGTCCGAGGAGATCCCGTTCGCCGCGCGAGAGCGCGTCAGCTCCAGGATCGTCTTCTGGCTCGCGAGGTTCTCCTCCGCGCTCTTGAGCTGCATCTGCAGGGCGCGGACGGAGATATAGGAACGCGCGACCTCCGCCAGCAGCGTGACGCGGACGTCCCGGAGGTCCTCCTCGCTCGCCTCGAAGCTCGCCTGATCGGACTCGATCTGGCGCGCGATGCGACCGAAGACGTCCAGCTCCCAGGCGGCCTCTGCCTTGAGCGAGGACACGGTCTCCGACTTGAAGCCGGTGAACTGGTTGCTCGAGACCGCGGCGCCGCCGCCGAGGGAGAGGGCGGGGAACCGGGCGCCCTTCGCGAACTCGACCCGGGTGCGCGCTTCCTCGACCCGCGCCAGCGCCACCTTGAGGTCCTTGTTTCCGGCCTCTGCTCGCTCGATGATCGAGGTCAGCACGGGGTCGTTGAAGACGGACCACCACTCGGAGAGATCCGCCTCCCCGGGCTTGAACGCCGGGTCGTTGGACGCGGCGAAGGACTCCTCCACGACGCCCTCCTCGAGGACGGGCTCCGCATAGGCGGGCCCGACCTTGCAGGACGTGACGATGAGTGCGCCGGCGAGGGCCGTCAGGACGAAGCTGCTTCTACGCGGCTGGGCTTGGGTCGACATCGCGGCAAACGGTAGCAGAAATGGGCTGGGCCTCTGTGGCGCGCTCGCCATTACACCTACCCTCTTGGAACAATGAAGACGGTCACCCTACTCATGTCTGCCGGGCTGCTGGGCAGCCTCGTCGGCTGCAGCGAGAAGCCTGCGCCCATCGCCCCCAAGCCGCCCCTGGTCGAGGTCCAAAAGCCCCTGGTCAAGGACATCACCAAGTACGAGGTGGTCAGCGGTCAGACCGAGCCTGTCCAGACGGTGGAGATCCGGGCCCGCGTCAATGGCGTCCTCGAGGAGATCGCCCACAAGGAGGGGGAGCCGGTGAAGGCCGGTGATCTGATGTTTCGCATCGACCCGGCCCCCTTCACGGCGGCCCGGGACGCAGCCGCGGCTCAGCTCCTCAGCGCGAAGGCCGAGGCCGAGCTGGCGGACGTGACGGCGACCCGGCTGGAGAAGGCCTACAAGGACCGGGCGGTCTCCGAGCTCCAGGCGCTCGAGGCGCGCGCGAAGCACAAGGTGGCCGAAGAGAACGTCAAGGTGGCCACCAAGAACCTGGCCATCAAGCAGCTGGACGTCTCGTACACGGAGATCTACGCACCCATCGACGGGCGTGCGGAGCAGAGCGAGTACTTCGTCGGCAGCCTCGTGGGTGGCCTCGGCACCTCCGCGCTGACCAAGATCTACGATGACTCCAAGGTCGACGCGTGGTTCACGCTCCCCGACCGGGTCATGCTCGAGTACGCGGCCAAGGACGAGAAGGAGGGGCGCGTCCGCGAGGCCCTCGACTCGCTGCCGCCCATCGAGCTGGCCCGTGAGATCGACGAGGGCTTCCCCTTCTCCGGGCGGGTGGACTACGTCGACCCCGAGGTGGACCTGGAGACCGGGACGCTGCGCATCCGCGCCGAGTTCGACAACGCGGAGGGCAAGCTCAAGGGTGGCCGCCTCGGACGGATCCGTATCCAGGCGGGCGAGCTCAAGGGCGCGACGATCGTGCCGGAGGTGGCCCTGGGTCGCGATCAGCAGGGGCCCTACCTGCTCGTCGTCGGCAAGGACGACGTGGTGGAGCGGCGCTCGGTGAAGCCCGGGCAACAGACCGAGGACGGGCTGGTGATCCTCTCCGGCCTCGATGGAACGGAGAGCGTCATCGTCAACGGCATGATCTCCGCGCGGCCGGGCGCCCCGGTCCGGATCAAGCAGGACAGCTGACGGAGCCCTCCAGATGCTCTCCAGATTCTTCATTCTCCGTCCGATCTTCGCGACGGTGGTCTCGATCATCGTGATCACCATGGGGGCGACTGCGCTGGTCAAGCTCCCGATCGCGCAGTACCCCGACCTCGCGCCGCCGACCATCGCCGTCAAGGCGAACTACCCCGGCGCAGACGCCAGCGTGGTGGCCGACACGGTGGCGGCGCCCATCGAGCAGGAGGTCAACGGCGTCGAGAAGATGCTCTACATGTCGAGCATCTCGGCGTCGGACGGCAGCTACACGCTGACCATCACGTTCGAGCCGGGCACGGACCTCGACATCGCGTCGGTCCAGGTGCAGAACCGCGTCTCCTCGGCGGAGCCGAGCCTCCCCGAGGACGTCCGGCGGTTGGGCATCACGACCAACAAGAAGATGCCCGACTTCGCCCAGATGATCTCGGTGTACTCGCCGGGCGGCAGCCTGGACGACGTCTACCTGAGCAACTGGGCCTCCCTCAACCTGCGCGACGAGCTGAAGCGGATCAGCGGCGTGGGCGACGCGCAGATCTTCGGCGCCTCGGACTACTCCATGCGCCTGTGGCTCGACCCGTTCGAGCTCGAGGCCAGGAGCCTCACGCCGGCGGACGTCCTGGCCGCGATCCAGGAGCAGAACGTGCAGGTGGCGGCCGGCAAGATCGGCGAGGACCCGGCCCCGGCGGGGACGACCTTCGAATACACCGTCTCGACCAAGGGCCGCCTCGTGAGCGTCGCCGAGTTCGAGAACATCGTCGTCCGGACCGGCAAGGACGGTCGCGTCCTGCGCGTGGGCGACATCGCCCGGGTCGAGCGCGGCGCCCAGAACTACGTCATGGGTTCGTCCCTGAACGGGCGCCCGGCCGCGAACATCGCGATCTATCAGCTCCCCGGCGCGAACCTGATCCAGATCTCGGACCAGGTCGCCAAGCTCATCGAGACCACCCGGTCGAGCTTCCCGAACGACCTGAGCGCTCAGGTCACCTACGACGCCGCGGACGTGGTGCGGGCCTCCATCCAGGAGATCATCAGCACCCTCTTCATCGCGGCGCTGCTGGTCATCCTGACGGTCCTCATCTTCCTCCAGGACTTCCGGGCGACGCTCATCCCTGCGGTGACCATCCCGGTCTCGCTGATCGGCACCTTCGCGGTGATGTCGGCCCTCGGCTTCTCCCTGAACACGCTGTCGCTCTTCGGCATCGTCCTCGCCATCGGGATCGTGGTCGACGACGCGATCGTGGTGGTGGAGAACGTGGCGCGGAACATCGACACCGGGCTCTCCAGCAAGGACGCCGCGCTCAAGGCGATGGAGGAGGTCACCGGGCCGGTCATCGCGACCACGCTCGTCCTGCTCGCGGTCTTCGTGCCGACGTCCTTCATGCCGGGCCTGGTCGGCGTGATGTTCAAGCAGTTCGGCCTGACCATCTCGGCGGCCACGGTCTTCAGCTCGATCAACGCGCTGAGCCTGAGCCCCGCGCTCTGCGCGATCCTCATGCGGCCGTCGAAGCAGAAGAAGAACTTCTTCTACCGCGGCTTCAACTGGACGCTCGACCTCGCGACCAAGGGCTACGTGGGCGTGGTGGGCATGGCGGTGCGCAAGTTCGCCATCAGCCTCATCGTCTTCCTCGGCGTGGTCTTCGCGGGCGGTTACACGTTCAGCAAGCTCCCTACGGGCTTCGTGCCCCAGGAGGACATGGGCTACCTCATCGTCTCGGCGCAGCTGCCGGACGCGGCCTCCAAGGAGCGCACCCGGGCGGTGGGGCAGAAGGTGGACGCCGTGCTCAGCAAGACGCCCGGCGTGGACGCGAGCGTGGCCCTGATCGGCTACTCGCTGATCGACGGCGCCGCGAGCTCCTCGACGGTGAGCTTCATCGTCACCCTGGATCCCTGGGACGACCGCACGACGAAGGAGACCAGCCTGCGCGGGATCATCATGGGCTTGATGGGGCGCTTCCAGCAGATCCCCGACGCCCAGATCTTCGCCTTCCCGGTGCCCTCGATCCCCGGCGTGGGCCTGGTCGGCGGCTTCGACATGCAGCTGCAGGACCGCGCCGGCGGCGGCATCGCGAACCTCTCGAAGGCGGCCAACGCCCTGGTGGACGCCGGCAACGAGCAGCCCACGCTGATGCGGGTCAACTCGGGCCTCCGCGCGACCGTCCCCCAGCTCTACGTCGACGTGGACCGGGACAAGGTCAAGCAGATGGGGATCTCGCTGCAGACGGTCTTCAACACGCTCCAGACCTACCTGGGCTCCGCCTACGCCAACGACTTCAACGAGTTCGGTCGGACCTATCAGGTGCGCCTGCAGGGTGAGTCGGAGACGCGCTCCGTGCCCTCGGACATCGGCAAGCTCCGCATGGGCACCAGCGATGGCCGCATCGTCCCCATGGCGTCGGTGGCCACGGTGGAGGAGCGCGTGGGGCCGGCCTCCATCGTCCGCTTCAACCTGTACCCAAGCGCCTCGATCAAGGGCAGCGCGGCGCCCGGCATCAGCTCGGGCCAGTCGCTGGACATCATCGAGGGGGTCAAGGACCAGGTCCTGCCCGGCCCCAACTTCGGGATCGCCTGGAACGGCCTCTCGTACCAGGAGAAGGAGGCCACCGGCGGCGCCGGCGCGATCTTCCTCCTCGCGATCTTCCTCGTGTTCCTCGTGCTGGCGGCCCAGTACGAGTCCTGGATGCTCCCCGTGGCGATCATCCTGGCGGTGCCCCTGGGCCTGCTCGGGGCCGCGCTGGGCACGATGCTCACGCCGTTCGGGAACAACGTCTACACCCAGATCGGCATCGTCCTGCTCATCGCGCTCATCTCGAAGAACGCGATCCTCATCGTCGAGTTCGCAAAGGAGCAGCGGGAGTCCGGCCTCGGGGTGATCGACGCCGCCATCGAGGCCTCCCGCCTGCGCTTCCGTCCGATCCTCATGACGGTGGTCTCCTTCGTCTTCGGCACCGCGCCCCTGGTCCTCGCCACCGGCGCGGGCGCCGGTTCGCGGGTGGCGCTGGGCGTGACCGTGTTCTTCGGGATGATCCTCGCCACGGTCCTGGGGCTCGTGCTCACGCCGTCGCTCTACCGGATGATCCAGGGGCTCGCCGAGCGCTTCGGTGGGGGCGGCGTCCCCGCCGTCGCCGCGGCGCCGGCTGGACCCGACGGGCTCGAGGCGGAGGTCGTCGCCCAAGCGGCCGAGGGAGACGGTGCGGCCGCGGACCAGTGAGCTCGTCTCGACTCCTCACGGTGGCGGTCCTCCTGTGGGCCGCCGCCGCGTGTAGCGCGCCGCCCAAGATGTCTCCCCCGGCGCTCCCGGCCTCGTCTCCCTTCCTGCCCGCGCTCCTCGACGTGATGGAAGCGGGGCTCGATCGCGCCGAGCCCAGCGCCAACCTCGTCAGCCGCGCCGCCGGAGACTCCCTCTTCAGCGGCTCCTACGACTGGCACTCCTGCATCTTCGCCCACTGGGCGCTGCTCACCCAGGCGCGGCGTGACGGTGACCGGGAGCGCTCCGGGCGGATCCTGGGGCGGCTCTCCGCCGATGCCCTGGCCGCGGAGCGGGCGCGTCTTCGAGAGGCCGACCTCACAGGTCGCCTGACCTACAGCTACGGCCAGTGCTGGCTCCTGCGGCTCCTGGCCGAGCTCGAGCGGCACCGGGAGGTGGCTCCGTCGACCCGCGCGTTCCGCGAGGAGACCGAGCGCGAGCTCCTCGAGTTCCTCGAGCACGCCCCGTTCCCCGAGCTCGAGGGCGACCGCCGCATCGAGGGGCGAGGCGTGATCGGGTACTACTCGTCGTGGGCCTTCACCTGGTACCAAATCATGGCCGCGGGGCCGGTCACCGAGGGGGCCCGCGCCCGGCTGCTCGAGATGCGCGACGAGCGACTCGAGCCCTGGAGGGACCAGCTGGTCACCCCCGTGGACCCGCGCTCCTTCGAGTTCCTGTGGGTCCCGACCCTGGGCTACCTCGTGGACTCCATCGAACCCTTCGATCCGCCGCTCCCGCCCTACGCCCTGGATCAGCGCGAGGTGTTGCCGGGGGAGGTGACCATGCGAACCACGCACCTGCTCGGCGTGTACGCGTCAAGGCTGTGGCCGTTGGCCCAGCGCGCGCCGGGGGACCCCGCCGCGGCAGCGGAACTGGACGAGGCGCTCGCGGAGCTCCTGGGGCGGACCGAGCTCTGGGACGGGGACTTCGCGGTCGTGTCTCACTGGATGCCCCAGTTCATCTGGCTCAACTACTTCCTCGCCGGCGCGACCGCCGGCTGACGCAGCGACGGCCGTTCAGCTCGCGAGGTGAGCCGCGCGGATGGTCTCCGCGAGCGCCTTGAACTCGTCCTCACGGGCCGAGCTCTTGCGCCAGGCCACGCCGATGGAGCGGGACGGGCCGCCCTCGTCGAAGGGCCGAAAGGCCACGCCCGGGTTGCAGTTGGTCTCGCCCGCGATGGCCATCTCGGGGACGAGGGTCACGCCGATCCCCGCGCCGACCATCTGGAGCAGCGTCCCCAGGCTCGTGGCGCGGAAGTCCGCGTACTCCGTCATCCCCGCCGACTTGCAGATCGGCAGGGCGTGGTCGCGGAGGCAATGGCCCTCCTCGAGCAGGAGCACGGACTCGCCGTCGAGGTCACTCTCGGCCAGCACGTCTCTCGAGGCCAGGGGGTGCCCCGAGGGGCAGGCGAGCACGAAGGGGTCACTGAACAGGGGCAGCTCGGCGGCGCCTCGCAGGTCGACGTCCAGCGCCAGCAGCAAGAGGTCCAGCTCGCCGGAGTGGAGGCGCTGGACGATGCGGTCCGTCTGATCCTCCTGGAGCAGCAGGACCAGGTCCGGGTGGGCGTCGCGGGCGGCCTGGACCACGGAGGGCAGCAGGTAGGGAGCGACCGTGGGGATCACGCCGAGGCGGAGCCGGCCCGAGAGGGGCTCGCCGGCGGCCCGGGCCGAGTCGAGCAGGTGGTCGGTGGCCGCAAGGATCCCGCGCGCCTCCTGGGCGAGCTGGAGGCCCGCGGCCGTGGCGACCACGCGGCGGGTGTCGCGCTCGAAGAGCTGCACCCCCAGGAGCGCCTCCAGCTGCTGGAGCTGGGTGCTGAGGGCCGGCTGGGTCACGTTGCACGAGGCGGCGGCTTCGCGGAAGTTCAGGTGGTCCGCGACGGCGACGAGGTACTCGAGCTGCCGGATGGAGGGGCGTTCCATGGTTCGGTGGGGGGGCTCTCGCCCCTCAGTCGGCGTCGACGTCCGTCGCCGGGGTGACGCCCTCCAGGGCGGCCTCGAGGCCCTTGAGTTTCAGGGCGGAGTAGCCCTGGTCGTAGAACCACCGCACGATGCCGTTGGCGTCGAGAAGCAGGACCCGGGCGTTCCGGGGGCGCTCCGTTCCGGTGAACTGCCCGATGGCCTCGGCCGCGTCCCCGTAGGTCGTGGTGACCGCGCCCCACTCGTCCTTGGGGATCCCGCGCTGCATGCCAGAGTCGATGAAGCCCTTGGCGAGGCTCGCGGCGGCGCCCCGGGCGGCGGGGACCTCCCGCAGGGCGACCTCGAGGTCCGCGTCGATGGCCCCGTAGAGCCAGCGGTCGATGTCGAACTGGGAGCCCTGGACGTAGCCGACGAGCAGGAGCACCGGGGCGCCGGCGAAGTCCTCGGGGATCCGGACCGTCTCGCCCGCCAGGGAGGTGGCCTCCACCGAGGGGAACGGCTCGCCGGAGGGGTCGCGATTCTCGATGGTCGACGAGCAGCCGCCGAGGGTGGCGGTGGCGCCGGCCACGAGGGCGAGGGAGATCAGGACCAGGGAGAGCTTCTTCATGGGGGAGGGGCCGCAGGGGAGGCGGCGCTGCTGGAGAGATGTAGCACATCCTGCGGGCCGCCAGCGGCAGGATCGTCGCAGACGAGGAGAGCCCCCGGCGGAAGGATCCGCCGGGGGCTCTCGATGGGGCGTGGGCGCCAGGATCAGGGGCAGAAGTTGACCTCGATGCCGTTGCTGAGGTTGAAGCCGGCACCGACCGAGTCGCGATACCACAGCTGCGCGTTGTAGGTGTCGCCGGGGCTGAGGAGCAGGCCCCCGGGAAGGTTCTGGTTGTCGATCGTGAGGAAGCTCGTCCCGAAGATGTCGGCCTGGGCGATGCCCAGTCGGTACACCGGGCTGCCGCTCACGCAGAGGAAGCCGTTGCCCAGGAAGACCTGGGTCTGCTGGTCCCCGAAGATGTAGATGCCGAAGCTGAGGGTCGGGCAGCTCGCGGTCAGGAACGTCAGGTCGTTGGCCGCGAGGCTGGTGCTCCCAAGGATGGAGATGTTCGCGCCGTTGATGCTGACCGAGTTCGGGTTGGCGAAGCAGTAGTTGGACACGCCCCCGCAGGTGTTGTCGGACACCTCGAAGTCGTCGATGTACCAGTTCTGGCTGCCGCTATCCACGTCCGCGGTGATGCGGATCTGGGCCTCGTCGAAGTACGCGCCGGCTGGCACCGCGATCTGGTGGAAGTTGAAGTTGCTCTCATCGACACCGTCGGAGACGACGCGCTCGAGCAGGATCCAGTCGTTGTTCGAGTCGAGGATCTCGACGTCGATGGCGCCCCCCGCGGGGACCCCGCGGTGCTGGGAATAGAACGAGACCGAGGCGTTGTTCAGGCCGGCGAGCAGGAGCTTGTTGGAGATCAGCCGGTCGTCCTTGAGCGTGGAGTTGCTCAGCGCGTTCAGGCGGATCGAGTACGGAGCAGAGGGCTCGTTGACGGCGGCGTTGGTGATCTCCGTGCCCTGGAAGCTGATCCAGATGTCCCGGTTCAGCTGGGTCGCGGGGAACTCGTCCACCACGGGCAGCGCCAGGGGCGGGGAGAGGTCCAGGAGGCACCCGCGGCTGATGGCGTAGTTGCGGATGCCGTTCGCGCTGGCGGTCCCGAAGCGCGAGACGTCGTTGTTACATCCCCCGAGGCCGGAGCACATGATCCGGCAGTCCCCGTTGCCGTCGCAGTGGTTCGAGTTGAAGTTGTGGCCCATCTCGTGGGAGGTGAGGCCCGTGCGGTTCACCAGGTTGTTGGTGAACCGGGACTCGGAGAGCCCGTAGCCGACGGTCTGGCTGCAGACCACGCCGAGGTACGCGACGCCAATCGTGCCGCCGTTGACGTTCCGCCCCGTGAAGAGGTGGGCGAGGTCGCGGCGGATGCCGGTGAAGTTCTGGTTCCAGTGGTTGCGGAACTGGTCGAGGAGCTGGCCGGCGTCGTTGCTCGTGTAGGGATCCGCGGAGGTGCTCCGCACCACGATGCCCGTCAGCTGGATCGTCACGTCCACGTCGCGCACATAGATCGTGTCGACCCGGTTCATGATCCGTTCGATGTCATCGATCGTGGCCTGAACGCTGTTGCCGTTGCGTTGGAAAAACTCGAAGTCCGCGTCAAAGGCGACCTCGCAGAGCTGGAGACCCGTGCCGAGGTTGCTGGTGGCGGGGCCCGTGTTGGAGCTCTGGGAGCCGACCTGGTTGCCCACGCCGCACACGCCACCGGTGACCGGGAGATCGCTGGAGCGCGCCACCGAGTAGGTCCCTGCGGGGAAGCCGGCCGCCGGCTGGATCTGCCACTCACGATCCGTGGCGTAGTCGGCCACGATCGCCGAGAGGCCCTCGTGGTTGATGGTCGCGGTCACGAGGGCGTCGGGCCAACCGGGGATCTCACCTCGCCACGTGTTCGGGCGGGGGGCCGGCATGGGGACCAGGGATCCGTCCGGACGGGAGACCAGCAGCTGGAAGTCGCCGGCGCGGAGCGAGTGACGCTCCAGCACGAGGTCGGCGGGCAACCCATCGAGCTCGACCGAGATCACCACGGTGCCCTCGGGATCGGTGGGGACATCGAGCCGCTGAAGGCTGCCGATGGGGTCGACCGCTTGGGGAGCGGCGGCGAGAGCGAGGGTCGTGAGAATCGACAGCATTCGAGATGATCGGGCCGGACGGTGGTGAGCAAGGCGCTGAGCGGCGCCCTTGCCCGCGAGGGTGGCGGAGAATCGCCCCCAAAAAATACGCGGTCCAGCCGCGTCGCGGCGCCTGGGACTGGGGCGTTCCCAGATGGACGCAGCCGGTGCGGGACAGGTTCCCCGCAGGCCTCTCTTGCCCAAAGACCCCTGGCCGAGGCGGTCTGAGGGCACCCTGCGCCGCAATCGGCCCCGGACCGGCTCCAGGGTGCCCCGCGCAGGGGGCCAGAGAATCTCACGGGATTCTCACGCGTAGACGGCGCGGATCTTGCCTGACGGCGTCCGGGGCGGGGGCATGCTGGACCACATGCTCGATCCGTTCTCGACTGCCCTCTTGGCCCTCGTGGGCGCCCTACCGCCGTGGACGGATGCGCTCGCTGGTCCCTCGCCTCGGCCTGCCCACGGGCCTCGCCCCCAGCGCGGCGCCGCCGACGTCGACGGGGGCTTCGAGGGGGCCCGCCTCGGTCCGTTCGAGGAGCTGAGGTCGGCGGTGGGGACCTGGACGGTCACGGCGGGGTCGGCGGCCATCCACGGCGAGCACGTCCGTACCGGAGAGCGCAGCCTCCACCTGACCGGCGGTGAGCGCTGCGAGGTCGAGCTCGACTTCGACGATCTCGGCGGCGCCGGGCGCCTCAGCTTCTGGGCAGAGCGGTGGACCCGCGTCGCTCCCTTCCAGCTGACCGTGGCGGTGCGCGTGGATGGGCGATGGTCCGAGCTGCTGGACGGCTCGAACGAGGTGGTCATCGGTGGCTTTCATACGGAGGTCACCGCGGAGCTACCGCCGGGGGCTGACGCACTTCGGATCCGCTGCACCTCTCCCCCTGGGAAGGGGGTCCTCGTCGACGACGTCGTGGTCGAGCCCGCGCGGCCCATGGTCATCACCGGGTGCCGGGCCCTCCAACCGGTCCTGCCCGTGCTCGTCGGCAATGAGCTGAACCCCATCCTCGCGCTGGAGATCGTGACCAGCGGGACCCTCGAGCCCCTCGAGCTCGAGTCCATCGGCTTCGACCTGACCGGGACCACCCGACCGGACGAGCTCCTGCGCGCCGAGCTGTTCCACGGTGGCTCAAGCCTCGACCTCCCCTACGACCGACCGGACGAGGTCTTCGGTGATGGAGACCGCTTCGGCGAGCCGCGGCGGCCGGGCGAGGACGCCTCGCAGCTCCAGGTCGTGCGCGGCCGTCGGGCGCTCGCGCCCGGTCGCAACGTGTTCTGGGTCTCGGTGAAGCCGTCGGCGCGGGCCGACCTCGACGGGCGCGTGGACGCGCGGATCCGTTCGGTGACGGTGGGGGGGGAGGAGATCGAGGTGCAGGACCCGAGCCCCGACGCCGTACAGCGCCTCGGTGTCGCGCTCCGCACGGCGGGCTCGGGGGGCTCCCGCGCCTACCGGATCCCGGGCCTGGTCACGACGCCCCGGGGGACCCTGGTGGCGGTCTACGACATTCGCTGGAACGGCTGGGGCGACCTGCCCGGTCGCATCGACGTCGGCTGCTCGAGGAGCGTCGACGGGGGGAGGTCCTGGTCGCCGATGGAGGTGATCATGACCCAGGGGCCGGGGGAGGGGTGGCGCGGGGATGGCGTGGGCGACCCCGCGGTGCTGGTGGACCGCGAGCGCGGGCACGTGCACGTCCTGGCGGCCTGGAGCCACGGGGACCGCGCGTGGCGAGGGAGCGGACCGGGGCTCGCCCCCGAGGAGACCGGCCAGCTCATGCTCACCACGAGCACGGACGACGGCCGGAGCTTCGGGCCGCTTCGCAACCTCACCGGGATGGTCAAGGACCCCGCGTGGGCGTACCTGCTCCAAGGGCCCGGCCGCGGGATCACCATGGGCGACGGCCGCCTGGTCTTCCCCGCCCAGTTCCAGCTCGGCCCGGAGGAGAAGCGCATGCCGCACTCGACGGTGCTGGTCAGCGCGGATGGCGGGGCCACCTGGAAGATCGGGACGGGCGCGCGTCCGGACACCACGGAGTCCGCCGTGGTGGAGCTCGCCGACGGCGAGCTGATGCTGAACATGCGGGACAACCGCGGCGGCTCCCGCGCGGTGAGCACCACCGGCGACGGGGGCAAGACGTGGACACCCCACGGGAGCTCACGTTCGGCCCTCACCGAGCCCGTCTGCATGGCGAGCCTGATCCACGTGGGGCGGGAGCTCACCGGCGAGGCGGACGGCCGCCTGCTCTTCTCCAACCCGGCGGTCCCAGCTGCCCCCCGCCGGCGGATGACGATCCGCGCCTCCAGCGATGGGGGGGAGACCTGGCCGGAGGACGGCTGGCTGCTCCTCGATGAGGGGAGGTCGGCGGGCTACTCCTGTCTGACGATGATCGACGAGGCCACCGTGGGGATCCTCTACGAGGGCAGCCGGGCGCACATGACGTTCCAGCGGGTGCCCCTTTCCGAGCTGTTTCCCGGCGCCGCGGGCGCTCGGTCGCGGGTCGGGCGCTGAGGGGGCTGGCCGAACCGCGTCGGATTCGGCTCCCGCAGAGAGACTCGTCCAGCGGAGGAGGGCCGTCCGTCGCATAATGTCCGGGCGCCGAACGGCGCCCCCATCAGACCCATCATGAGCCGACACGACGCTGCCTCCGTACCCGACCGTCTGCGCGAAGCGGGCGGACTGCTCGAGGGCGTGGCCCGTGACATCGCGAGGGAGACGGGCGTCCCCGAGGCGCACGTCTGGGGGATCGGGAGCTTCTACCACATGCTCTCGCGCTCGGACGCGAAGGTGCGCGTCTGCACGGGGCTCAGCTGCTTGCTCGGCGGGGCGCAAGACGTGCTCGACGCGGCGAAGGCCGCGGGGCTCCCTGTGGAAGAGGCCTCCTGCCTCGCCGGCTGCGATGTCCCCCCGGCGGTGCTCCGCGATCGCCGGACGATGCCGCACGTGACCGTTCAGGACGTGGAGGCCGCGGGCGGCGACTGGTCCAAGCTCGACAGCGCGGCAGCGCCCGGCGAGACCGAGTGGACGGGCGTGGTCGGGCCCGAGGGCGCCGCGGACGGTGAGCTCGCCATCGACCTCAGCAAGTCAGCGGCTCCGCTGGGCGCGGCCTTCAAGGCGGCGGCGGAGCTGGGGCCCGATGGAGTGATCGACCTCCTCGAGGCCTCCGGGCTCCAGGGCCGCGGCGGCGCCGGGTTCCCGGCGCACATCAAGTGGCGCGGGGTTGCAGGGCAGGCGGAGCAGGAGCGCTTCGTCGTGCTGAACGCGGACGAGGGCGAGCCTGGCACCTTCAAGGACCGCGAGTGCATGCTGCGCCGCCCCGACCTCGTGCTCGAGGGCCTCGCTATCGCGGCCCACGCGATCGGCGCCAAGGACTGCTACCTCTACCTGCGCGGCGAGTTCGAGGTGCCGCTCGGGATCGTCCGGCGCATGATCGACGACGCCCATGCGTCGGGGATCTACGGCGACATCCGCTTCCACACCCACGAGGGCAACGGCGCCTACATCTGCGGGGAGGAGACCGCGCTCCTCGAGGCCCTCGAGGGCAAGCGCGGCATGCCGCGCATCAAGCCGCCCTTCCCCGTCGAGGTCGGGCTGTGGGGGAAGCCGACGCTGATCCACAACGTCGAGACCATCGCCTGCGTCCCGGGGATCGTCGAGCGGGGCGGGGACTGGTTCCGTGGGCTCGGTCGGACCGAGGCGGGCACCAAGCTCTACTGCGTGAGCGGCCACGTTCAGAACCCCGGGACCTACGAGCTCCCGCTGGGCGTCTCTTTGGACGAGCTGGTGGAGGCCGCTGGCGGCTACGTCGGGACCCTGAAGGCGTTCAGCCCCGGCGGCGCGAGCTCGGGGTTCCTGCCCTCTGATCGGCGCGGCGACCCCCTGGACTTCGCCCACCTCGGGAGCCTGGGCTCCATGCTCGGCTCGGCGGGGGTGGTGGTCCTGAACGACACCGTGGACATGCGGTGGGCGGCGACCCAGCAGCTGCGCTTCTTCGAGGCGGAGAGCTGCGGGCAGTGCGCGCCGTGTCGGATCGGGACGCGCTACCTGCGCGAGTCGGTGGAGCGCCAGGCGCGCGGGGACGCCGTGGACGGCCCCCTGGCCAACGCGGCGGACGCCGCGTGGCAGATGAACGAGGGGTCCATCTGCGGGCTCGGCCAGGCGGCGCCGCTGCCGCTCACCAGCGCCCTCAAGTACTTCCCCGAAGCGTTCGAAGAGGAGACCCCCAGCGAGGGCTGACAGATGATCGAGCGAAGCGAAGCAGACCTGCCGAAGCGGGCCCCCAGGTCCATCCAGCTGGATGGGCGACAGATGGCGTTCCAGGCGGGCGAGACCATCCTCGAGGTCGCCCAGCGCGCCGGGGTCGAGATCCCGACCCTGTGCCACGACCCGCGGCTCGAGCCCGCGGGCGCCTGCCGGACCTGCCTGGTGGAGGTCGAGGGGCAGCGCCGCCTGCTCCCTGCCTGCAAGACGCCCGCCCAGGACGGCGCCGAGGTGCGCACGGAGACCGAGCGCGTCGACCGACACCGCAAGACCCTCTTCGCCCTCTACCTCACCGACCACCCCCAGGACCCCGAGGTCGCGGAGCGCGGCGCGCCCAACCAGCTGCTGGAGATGGCGGCGCGCTACGAGGCGCCGAGGGACTGGGGCTTCATGGAGTCCCTCCGGGACAACCGGGACGCGGACCGCAACCCCTACATCCACTTCAACGCCGACACGTGCATCTCCTGCGCGCGCTGCACGCGCTACTGCGAGGAGGTCGAGGGCGTCAGCGCCATCAGCCTCGCGGGCCGCGGCGCCGAGACGACCATCGCCACGGCGGACAACCTGTCCCTGCTGGATACCACCTGCGAGATGTGCGGCGGCTGCGTCGACGTCTGCCCCACCGGCGCCATGGGGGAGAAGATGCCCCTGGCGCGCGAGGCGAAGCCCGAGCGGGAGCTCACCAAGGTCCGCAGCACCTGCAACTTCTGCGGCGTCGGCTGCCAGCTCGACCTGAACGTGGACCCCGACGGCAACGACGGGCGCGGTGAGGTCGTCAAGGTCACGAGCCCTCCCGCAGGCACGACGACGAACGACGGCAACCTGTGCGTCAAGGGCCGCTTCGCCTACGACTTCATCCACCACGAGGACCGGATCACCAGCCCGCTCGTGCGCAACGACGCGGGGGAGCTGGTGCCGACCACCTGGGAGAACGCGCTCTCCGTGGCGGCGGCTGGCCTGCACGGCGTGAGCGAACGGCACGGCCCCAACGCGCTGGGATTCGTCAGCTCCTCGCGCTGCACGATGGAGGAGAACTACCTCGTGCAGAAGCTCTCCCGGGCGGTGTTCAAGACGAACAACGTCCATCAGTGTGCAGCGACATGACACGCTCCGACGGTGGCCGGTCTGGTCACCACCTTCGGAGCGGGCGCGATGACGAACTCGATCGGGGAGATCCGCAACGCGGACTTCCTCTTCGTGATCGGGAGCAACACGAGCGAGGCGCACCCGATCATCGCCATGGAGATGAAGCGGGCCGTGCGGAGCGGGGCGACCATGGTGGTTGCGGACCCGCGCAAGATCTGGATGTCCACGATCGCGGAGAAGCACCTCCAGCTGAAGCCGGGCAGCGACGTGTGGCTCCTGAACGCCATGGCCCACGTGATCTGCGAGGAGGGGCTCGTGGACGAGGCCTTCGTCGCGGAGAACACCGAGGGCTTCGAGGCGGTGCGTGAGACGGTCAAGCGCTACTCGCCGGAGGCGGCCGAGGAGCACACGGGCATCTCCGCCGAGGACATCCGCTGGGTCGCGCGCAAGTACGCGACCACGGAGAAGGCCGGGATCTACTACACCCTGGGCATCACCGAGCACACGCACGGGACGGACAACGTGTACGCCCTCGCGAACCTGGTGCTCATGACCGGGCACCTCGGGAAGCCGTCCTCGGGCATGAACCCGCTGCGCGGCCAGAACAACGTCCAGGGCGCCAACGACTCGGGCGCCACGCCGATCTTCCTGCCGGGCTATCAGCGGGTCGACGACCCCGAGGTGAACGCGAGGTATGAGGCGGCGTGGGGGACGACGATCCCCTCCGAGCCTGGCCTGAACCTCAACGTGATGATGAAGCAGGTCGGCAAGAGCATCAAAGGCCTCTTCGTCATGGGTGAGGACGTCGTCCTGTCCGAGCCCAACTGCCTCGAGCTCGAGAAGGGCATGAACGCCGCCGAGTTCGTCGTCGTTCAGGACGCCTTCCTGAACGAGACGTGCCGCTTCGCGGACGTGGTCTTCCCGGCCTCGGTCTTCGCCGAGAAGGAAGGCGTGTTCACCAACTCCGAGCGCCGGGTCCAGCGCGTGCGCAAGGCGGTGGACCCGCCCGGTGAGGCCCGCGAGGACTGGCGAATCCTGATCGACCTCGCCAATGCGAGCGGCGCGGACTGGAGCTTCGACTCTCCCGCTGAGGTGTACGACGAGCTCGCGCGGGACGCCGACAAGTTCTCGGGGATCAGCCACGCGCGCCTCGACGCCACGGTCGAGCTGCCGAAGACCGGCCTGCAGTGGCCCTGCCCCAGCCCGGACCACCCGGGTACGACGTTCCTCCACGAGGAGGGGATCCTGCGCGGCAAGGGCCTCTTCCAGGCCGTGGACTACCGCCCGCCGGCGGAGCTCCCCGACGAGGACTATGGCCTGCTCCTCTCCACCGGGCGGACGCTGTACCACTACAACTGCGCGACGCAGACCCGCCGCGAGTCCGGGCTCGACGCGAAGCAGTCCGAGGCCTGGGTGGAGATGCACCCGCGGGACGCGAAGAAGCGCGGCATCGAGGACCGCGACCTGGTGGAGGTCTCGACGCGACGCGGCGCCGTGCAGGTCCGGGCCCTCTACTCGCGCCAGGTGCAGCCGCGCTGCATCTGGATGCCCCTGCACTTCTTCGAGGCACGGGCCAACGTGATCACCAACGACGCGGGCGACCCGGTGACGGACACCGCCGAGTACAAGGTCTGCGCCGCGGAGGTCCGCAAGGTCGAGGAGGGGGCGGCCCGCGAGGACCTGTTCCCCGGGACCTTCTACGGCGTCGACGCGCCCGCTTGAGCGGGCGGTCTGGGTGAACGCGGCGGCGGGCTCAGTCCGCCGGCGCGTCCGTTTCTGCGAACTGCATCACCGCGCGGAGGATCGAGCGGCAGGAGACCTGCCCGACGAACTTGCCCTCCTTGACGATGGGGAAGCGGCGTCGGTGCCCGTCGATGAGCTTCTGGGCGACGTCGACCACGCTCACCCCGACCTCCACCGACTCCACCTCGGTGGTCATGATGTCGGCCACGGTCCCCCCGGCCTCGCCGTGGTACGTTCCGCTGAGCACGGCCTGCAGGCAGTCCATCTCGGAGATCACGCCGACCACGTTCCCGTCGTCGTCGAGGACGGTGGCGCCGGAGATGCTGCGCTCGGTGAGCGCTCGAATGGCCTCGAAGATGTGGGTCTCCGGCTTCAGGGTCACCGGCGACCGGGTCATGTGATCCTCGGCTTCGACAGAACGCAGCATGGCGGACTCCTCGCTGTTTGAGTTGTAGGTGAGCTTCGCCGCTCGGCGACGGCGATCACTCGATGCTAGGTACATGCCCTGTGGTTGGGCAAGCGGACCGGCCAGCGCGGGGCTCTGGGGCGGGTTCGGCGCGGCGATGGGCGGGCCTTCAGCGGTCTTCGTCGGCGGCTGCGTCGCCGCCCGGGGCGGGCAGCACGCGCAGCTCGAACACGTCGGGCCTCGCGTAGTGACCGGAGACGTCGAGGTCGAAGCGGCCGCGGATCACAGCGGCGGGGTCGATATCGGCCACGAGAACGGCGTCCTCCTCGAAGACCGGACCGGCGAGCACCTCTCCGAACGGATCGATGATCACGCTGCCGCCACGGATCAGGACCTGGTCCGGCGCGACCTCGGCGCCGCCGAGGTCCGCGTGGAGGTCTCCCCCGCGCAGGTGCTGGCAGGCGGCGAGGACGTGACAGCGGCCCTCCACCGCGACGTGTCGCATGGTCGCCTGCCAGACGTCCCGGTCATCCACGGTGGGGGCGCAGTAGATCTCGGTGCCCCTCTGGAAGAGCGCAGCGCGCATCAGCGGCATGTAGTTCTCCCAGCAGATCGCCGCGCCGATCCTGCCGCGCGGTGAGTCCACGACCGTCAGGGTGGAGGCGTCTCCGCGGCCCCACACACAGCGCTCGAGGGCCGTGGGCACGAGCTTGCGGTGCTTGCCGCGCAGTTCGCCGTCGGGGCCGACGAACAGGACCGTGCAGTAGAGGGTGCCCCCGTCCCGTTCCACCACCCCGATCACGAGCTCGACCTCGTGCCGAGCGGCGATCACGCCGAGGCGCTCCACCGCGGGCCCCGGGATCTCCACGGCCCCCGCGTGATAGCGCTCGAAGGCGGCGCGACCGGCGTCGCTGCGGGTCCCGAGGCGGACCCCGAAGTCGATTCCCTTGGGGTAGCCGCCGAGGAAGGCCTCGGGGAACACCACCAGGGCGGCGCCGTCCCCGGCGGCGCGGGCGGTGAACTCCTCCACGCGCGCGAGCGTGCCCTCGAGGTCGAGGGCTGCCGGGGCCGCCTGGACGACCGCGGCCCGATAGGGAGCGCTGGGCATGGTGGGAGTCGTGGCGGGTGTCAGGCGAGCGCCTCGTGACCGCGGGCCGTGACCTCGACCCGCTCGATGAGCTTGCCATCCTCGATCAGCACGGCGTGGGTGGCGAGGTTGACGGTGGGGCAGACGTGCCCGGGGATCAGCCGCAGGAGGGCGCCGCGTTCGGGTCTTGGTCCGCCCTCGGAGACGAAGACCGTGTGCTCCTCG
>Ga0213859_10000452_pt1 | contig 18690 bp, 3 predicted proteins | sample PICome_2_FD_160133 | JGI IMG/M metagenome (GOLD analysis project Ga0213859, IMG submission 160133) | Coastal seawater microbial communities near Pivers Island, North Carolina, United States - PICO304 | ecosystem: Environmental > Aquatic > Marine > Coastal | place: USA: North Carolina | collected...
TTAACTAAATCTTGTTGATGAACCTTCTAAGTTTTTAAGTACTGTAGTAGGATCTCCTGTTCCACCTGTAAAACCAACTGCTTTAAATATCTTTTTGTACAATTTAGCTTCACCTTTTTGTTGCCACCAGTATGGGCCAGTATCTTTTTGATATTCAGGTAAACCATTACCACTAATAAAACTAAGTATGTCTCCAAATATTTGAGCATAAAGTGTAGTAGTGTTATACCATGCTGATGATGTTGATGTAATCATTTTAGTATAATCATCAAGACCAAAGTTTTGTCCAGCTACTCTTGGTAGTGGAATGAATGCTGTGGTCTCAGCTTGTACACCTAATGTTAAAAGAAGCATGTGATTAGCTAAGAAACCATATGTATTATAACTTTCTGTACCATATGCACCTGATCTTCTTTTTAATTTCTTCCATTTGTCTTCATCATCTGGATCAAATCCTAGTAACATTGATGCAATTAAAGCTAACGCAATAGTTGCTAATCCTTCACTAGCAAATCTTCTAAAGTCACCCTTTTCTTGATCTGTTAGATACTGATAGTCTGCGCCTTTTGATTTAATTAACTTAACTAAAGTTTGGAATGCAGATATATAATATCCTTTTGTATACTTACCTAGAGCCCAGTCATATCTATAACCACCATCTGTTAATGTAGCAGTCTTAGGGTCAAAACCAAATCTATTTACAAACATAGGAGTAAACCATTTTCTCATAAAGAAAAATAATCTATAGATAACATACTTGTTACCTTCTGGAGCACCCATTCTATCATATACACCAAACAATCTTCTTGATGTACCTTGTAATTTATTTTTAAATCCTTTAAATTTTTCAGACTTAGCTATAACGATCTCTTGTCCATCTTCTAATTGTATTTCAGACTTAATTCTATTCTTAGCTTTAAGTTCATCTACTGGTATATAATATCTTTTAGCAATCTCTTCTAAACTTTCTCCTTCAGTATAGCTATGGTACACAGGTACATTATTCCAACCTGGATGGACACCTTCTTTTAATTTAATAATTCCTTCTTCATCTTTTTCCCAAGCATCTACATATCTTAATGACTTTTCTGTACCATCACTAAGAATTTGAGTTACTTTTTGACCGTGTAAAAAGGACCCAAATAACTTAACAGCTACGTCCATCTCACCAAATTTTCTATGCATGAATGTCCACTCCAAGTTTGTTAAATCTTTTACCATAGATCTCATAACTTCTCTACCAAACTCATCTGTAGTTTTAAATGCAGGATCAAATATTTGTATAAGCTGTGTGCTCATGGCGCCAGGACCTACACCATAGATACCTTTTCTAGTCCACTCTAACATAGCTTTAGTAGCCCATGGAGTTGCAAGTGCTAAATCTTTAGATGTAATAAAGTCACCACCTGTAGATTCAATTATTGTTTGAACATAACCTGATATTTGGTTCTTTAAATCTGCAGGTATATTTAAAACAAGAGATCCGAAACTAGAGAAGCCTTGAAGCTTTTGAAGTATTTTACCCATCATAGGATGGTTTTCTTCTAAACCTGCAACTTGTTTACCATAATATTCTCTTTCTATTAAAGACCTAACTTGACCTAATCTATTATTAGTAGCACCTTTTTTAAGAACAGCTTGTAATTTATTTTTAAGATTAAATTGATTTTTAGAAAATGTATCAAGTTCTTTTAGTTGATTCTCAGGATTTTCTAAAGTATCAAGTAAGCTTTCTACTAATGGAAGACTTTCTAATAACTTACCTTGTGTCTGAATTGATAAGGCGTATCTAAACATAGTTGATATAACGTCTGCATCAGTAATATCTAGATCAAGATTATATATACCAGTGATTGGTATGTAACTAACTTGCTCACCATTTAAATCAGTATTAACTAAGTTATTTTCTGGATTATAATTTAAATCATTTTCAAAATCAACTTTAGATTTACCAAACTCTTGACTTAAAAAGTTTTTTACTCCAGCTTTTATATCTCTAAAGCGTTCACCATACTTACCTCTTTGTAATCTTTGATAAATGTCATTTGTTTTAGTGGCATATCTAGGCATGTCCATATATAACTTACCATAGTTACTCATACCTTCTTGCATCTCTAAATGAAAATCTGTCATTGCTTTTAGCAATTGATACTCTGCTGAATTTTTATTAGAACTTATTTGTTTAAAACGTTGACTAATAAATCTATCATCCTTTGCACTATACTCTTCATTCTCACTAAACTTTCTTGGAAGCCAGTTGCCTTTATTATCTATATATTTTCCAACATATTGCTGCCTATCTTCTCCAAAAGGTATAGTTCTAAACTCATTTTTAACTTCAAATCTTGAATGTCTAGCTGAAGGTACACCTAGCAAAGTAACTTCTTCTCCAGTAGCTGTATCTGTTATAGTTGTAGTTTCAATATGTTCAGGATTAGATGGCATCTTTACAACATTAGCTGCAGTAGGCATATATTTAATGTCTAATGCTTTTGCTTTTTTATTGTAAAAAGTTTTCTCTACATGATTTAATTCAAACCACTCTAATAAAGCTGTATCATTTTGAAGTAATTCTTGAAACTCTTCAGAATTTATAAAGTCTTCTACTTCATTAGCTTGTATTTCTTTAACATTCTGTTTTGATAAGTTATAGTTTAGAGTATCTATATAGTAATCAGTAACATAAGTATCTGTCATACTACCTAGTTCTGCAAATAACTCTCTTCTTCTTAATTGTTCTTCTGCAGTTAATCCAATATCTTCTTGTAAATCACTTAAATAAATAAATCTATCTGCTTGAGCTGATCCAGGTGTAATCTCACCTCTATTATTCATCCTACTAAGGTTTCTTAATTCTTCAGCTTGCTCAGAAGTTAAACCTGTATTTGCCTCACTCTCTCTTTGATAATCAAGTATTTGTTGTTGAAGTTCTTTAATTCTACGTAATCTTTCTGTACCCATTTCATTAGATATAGGCTGATTATAATCATCTTTATATGCAAACATTAAATTAGAGATCTCTTTGTAAGCAGCGCCAATATCAAAAGTTTTATTTTTAATCTTAGCATCTATCATTGCAAGCTCTTCAAACAATTCATTTCTAGATTTCCAATACTCATCAGTATATTTTACGCTTAAGTTTTGTCTTTTCCACTGATTTAATTTTTCTATAAACTCACCAGAACCCTTTGTTATACCTTCACCCTCTAATTGATTTAAAAATTCATTATAAGATAGTTGTAAAGAACCAGGTACAGGAATCATTTCTCTAAATTGAGTTCCTTCTCTAGATTGTCTTAGTGTCTCTGCAATACTTTTATCATAAATACCTTTCTCAGGATCATCTATTTTATCAGTACCATCTTCATATTGTAAAGAATATAATTGTTGGTACTCTCTCCACGCAGCTTGAATAGAAGGATATGCTTCTAATCTTTCTAACTCATTATCAAATTGATTTTGTAAGTTATTAAATGCTTGAAGTTTTTCTTGACGTACAGTGTATGCTAGTTTACCTATCGCACTATTTTGAAATATCTGTTGTCTTTCATAATACTCAGGGACATACTCTTGCCACATGTAATCATTATTAAACTGCTGTAACTTTTGACGAGCTTCAGCTAGCTTAGTTAAATCACCTTCTTGTCTAGCTTTCTCAACTTCAAACTCTAGCGTATCTTGTTCAAATCTCCAGCCATTACCAAACTCATTAAGAAACACATAGATCTCTTTAGCAACTGGTTCACCTGATTCTTTATCAAAAAACATTATAGTATCTTTTTCTCCTAACAAATCTCTCATTTGAGCAGTGTTCATTTTAGAAAAGTTTACTTTAGGTAAAAGTTCTGCTAACTTTTTTCTAAAAGACATTGATTTTTTCCAGACTTCATTTTCTACTTCAGTTCTTTGATCCTGAATAAATATAGATAAAGGACCTACTATAACATCATTAGATGAACTATAACTTTCTAACCATCTATTAAAGAAAGAAACATCATGAGCATTACCTGTAAGTGCAGCTTTGATCTTATCTTCATTTACAACATAATCTCTATATTCTTTAATAAAAGATTCTAATATATTTCTAGGTACACCTTTTTTTACTAGTGCATCTACATCTTGATCAGTAAATTGTTGAGTTATGACTTTATTATAAGTATCTTCTATAGCCTTCTCAAGCTCTTGCGGATTTTTAAATGCTTTTTGAAATGCAGTATTCAAATTAGATTTAAATCTATCATTTACAAACTCATTCATATAACCTGTAATTTCTACAAACCACTGTACATTATTATCTAATAATATCTTAGCAACCTGAGAGTTGATCCTTGTAATGTTATTAGTAATCTCATTTAAAGTTTGATAGAATAAATTATTTGTATCTGTATATTGACCGTTCTTCATTAACGTTTCATCAATATCTTTAAGCATCCCCAACCAGGCTCTGGCTGTATTCTTATACAAAAACATTAAAGCAACAGTGTGTCTATTATTTAAACTAGGATCTGATTGGATCTTAGCTAAATCTTTAAGCATGTTTTTACTTATTGTATTTATAGTATCAAAGCTATTAATAAGTGCTTGGGATTTATTCTTAATAGTAATTGCTCTACGTTCTTCTCCTTCTAATACTTCTTGTATTTTTTCATCTTCTGTAGCTTCTTTAAGTTCATCAAAGTCTACAAAATCTCGTAATGATTGTGTTATACTAGGTAGCAGCTTTGTGGTTCCTTTTTGAAACAGTGTCTCCTTGAGCATTTTTTTTGTACGCTTATCACTTTTAAAATTCTTTGCGTCATTTAAAACTCTAAGGTTTACATTTAAATCTGTTTCTATAACTTCTTGTAAAGATTCAACATTTGTATGATTGGCCAGATCTTGTGCTCTTTCATTTACCATCCTAGCATACATTACTAAATCTTCTTCTGTAATATCAGGAGTACCTAAATCAAAATCTTTTTCAAGCATCATAGTAGCTAGCTCATTAAGAGTTGTATCTTGATTAAGCTTAGATACTTTTATTTTCTGACCAAAGATATTTCTTAGCATCTTTTTAATAGACGCTAATAGCTTTTTAATAAACTCTTGGAAACCATTAGTCTCTACTTGATTAAGTACTTGATTAAAAGACTTTAGTTGTAAGGCGTATGCTAATACTTCTTCTTTAAATAAATCAGAATCTTCATTTAGTTCTGGATAGTTTGTTCTTACATGTTCAGCAATACCTACACCTTCTTCAGTGGCCATTGCTTGATCATACAAATTATCAAATAACTTTTTATTATCCTTACGTATAGCTTGTAATAATGGATGAGAGAACTCATGTAATACTGTGTTGACATTAACATTGTCTCCCACTGTATATATAGTTCCTGCAAAATAGAAACCAGCTTCTCCGTTGTATGGTACAGATGTATTCTCTAATATCTTACCAGCTTCTTCAGGAGTAACATTCTGATAATTCATCTGCATACTAAGAGCAAGCTTCTCAGAAAGAGCCTGTGCTATTCTTTTTGATCTAGTATCTCCAAGCTGTTTTAAATTTAGGTCTATTAAAGGGACCCCTTGTACAGTCTCAAAAGGACTTTTAAATGTAAATTGCTCTAAGTTAGGTTCATTTACATCTGGAGAAGCTTCTACATTTTCTTTACGTTTATATAGTTGATCAAGCTCATTAAATAAACTGTCATTTGGAATTGCTCTATAAATTTTTACTTGATCATCTCTCCAATATTTTGAAGTTCTAACATCAATTTGCTCAGAAATATTTATATCAAAAAGCTTTTGACCTTGTGTATCAAGACCATACTTAGTCTCAGCTAAGATTGTAAGCTTATCATTAAGCTCGTCAAACTTACTTCTATCAACAATAGCTCTAATATTATTAGTAGCTCCTTGATTTTCTAAATAATTTATTGCATTAACTTTTACTTCACACAGCATAATCTAACATTTAAACGGATCTTCTTCTAAACTTAATTGAGCAAGAATCTCTGCATCACTTATTCCTTGAGTCTGAGCCACTACCTCTTCAACTATATCATACTGTGTTGAACCTGGGTTTAAATAACCAAACTCTTCAAAGAGCCTTCTACTTAAATATACGAATAATTCTTGAGGTAAGTTTTTACCAAATCCAGTTTCTGGAAATGCAATAACTACTCCTGAATCTCTAACTTTTTTAATCTCATTTATTCTACGCTCATACAACTCTTTAATACTTTCATATGTATAAGGTGTATCAGCCATACCATCATCTTGTCTATTCTGACCTGTTGGTATATCAATTGACATATCTTCAGCTTGAGTTACAAACTGACTTTGACCTCCAAAATCAACAGTGTAGTCTGATTGTAGTTCTTTGATTGTACTATTGTGAATAAATACTACATCTTTATTATTGTACACTAGATTATTATAGTACCTAGCGCCTGGTCTAGAATCATTATATGTAAATACACCAGGTCTAGATGTAATAGATAAACCTAATCTGTTAGATGGAGCTTTTTCTTCATCTAAGATTCCTACATCATCTGTTCTTCCTTCAGTTGGATTTGGTACATCTTTTATTCTTGCAGGATTCTCATAATCTATATTGGCTAAGTAATCTTTAAATCTTCTTTTGTTTTTATTGTACTTAGAATTTTGTTGTTCAAATAAAGTTAAGAAGTTGTCTAAGAACTTGTTACCATTCTTATTAAGTGTATTTATAAGATCAGTTTCACCTTGTTCTAGTGTCTGTACAAACGGTGTGTAATCTACTACATTAGTTATACTTAACTTTTCTTTGTTTAAACCAGTCTGCATAAACGCATAAAGTTTAAGATGATTAAAGAATCTACTTATAGTCATGTTTGCATCTCTATCCATAACTTTTACAACACCTGGATTAGCTAAGTCTTCTAAGTTTTTAGTGTACAAGTTAGACTTATCATTGTTAAAGTCTTTATCAGCTATGTATAGATTAAATACAGTTTGATTCTCATTTGTATCTAGCTGTAATCTTTGTAGAACTTCATACTTAGATTTTAAGTTTGGAAACTCTGCCATTATTTCTGTAAATCTAATAGCAGTTGCATAATCAGGATCTAAGAACATATGATATATATTCATAGTATTCTCAAGCGCCATGTGAGATATCATCTTTTCATAAGTATATCTTGCTTGCTTATCTTTACCTAAATTAGGTTTAGTATCTTCAGTTTTCTCAAGTTCTCTTTCAAACTCTGGAGTCTTTGACAGCTCAGCTATAGGATAGATATCTCTTAATGATTCTCTTTCTAGTACAAACTTTAAATACTCATTAAAGTTTTTACCTTCATTTCTCATAAATGTTCCTGGGTTTAGCGGAAACAATCCTCTCTCTTCATAGCTATTATCTGAATCAGAATCTTCTGCCCAGTCTTTATTTAAAAATTCATCTTGTAAAACTCTTTCATCTACATACATCACACCATCTTTTACAAAAGCTCCTCTTGATAAGGACTCTACTCTTTTAGTACGGAATGATTTCTTAAGTTCAAAAGAAGTATATGTATCTCCTAGTTTATATTTTCTGAGTTCATTTTGGAATAAGAAAGACACCAAGTCATTTCTAAATATAGTTGAGAATAACTCTTTATTACCTCCAGGAAATAATGAAGGGATCAAGTTATCTTTAATGTTTTGATCTTTTACAATAAGATAATCTGAGATAGCTTTATTAAATCTAAGATTAAACAATGACTTACTCAGCGCTATAGATAAAGGTCCGTTAAAGAAAGAACTAATTACAGAATCATTCATAAAAGATTCTAATAGCTCTGCATGATCACCAGTCTTCTGTGCATCTAGATCAGCTTCAGTTTGTTCTACATCAGATATTGTACTCTTAGTACTTGTATCTGGATTAGAGGTAAGTTTTACAGCTGTCAAGCCGCCAACCTGTGTTTCTAGAGAAAGATAGTGTAAGAACATAGCTCTAGCTACATTACTAGTTTTATCATTTTTATTGATAACACTTTCCATTTCTGATAGAGTAAAGTTTTTATCTCTTCTACCTTTAAAAAGATCTTCTATCATTTCTTCTCCTATCTTATGTCTCTCTGCATTCTTAGATTTTCCTGAAAGTTTATCTTTAAAATATCTAGCAATAACTTTTGATGATGCTTGTCTTCTTGTGTATGCAGGTGAATCAGGCTGTGTACCTAGCAAAGGAGCAAAGGTAGACTTAGCTAAACGCTGTTCTTCTACATACTCTCTTACAAGTGGGTTAGATACAAAGTATATTGCTTCTTCTACAGGCACACCAGCTTTAACTAGATATAGTAACTGCGGTGCTACTTCATAGTTACCTTGTATAAAGAAGATCCATGCATCTTTCTCAACATCTACCCAACCGTTCATCATCTGTGATATAACATCAGCAATTTTATTTACACCATCTACATCAAACTGATTAGACAATGAAATCTGTTCTGTATCTCCAAACTTATTATGTCTTAGATACATGTTTACTTTTCTTGATTCAGATTTATTTTTACCAACATTAATAAACTCAGGCATTTTAGCGCCAGCTGCATTCATGATCACATTAAATGTGTTCTCTACTGCACCTAGACCTAAAGTTCTTTTACCTACAGCGTTTGACTCATGCTTGTATAAGTTATAAAGCGGTTCAAATATTCTAGTAGGACTGATACCCTTGATATCTACTTTCTTACCATCTTTATCTAATACAGTATTAGGATTGTATTCCATAACCTTTTTAGATAATTTATCTGCAATACCTTTAAGTAAGAATGTACCATTAGGAGTTATCAAACTTGCATAGTTGTGTGGCATTTCTAATATCTCTCTGATATCATTAATCATTTCATTTTCAAGACCTGCTTTTTGTGTCTTAATCTTCTGAGATTCTAGACCATTTTTAGCAATATCTTCTTTTAAGGATGCTGTATTAGAAAATTCTGGTTTAACAACCTTTCCTACTGCATCTAAGTTATTCATAAAGAAAGTTAACTTATCAATATCAAAGTCACCACCTGACTTAGCTACAATTTCTTTAGGTACAACTACAATATTACTAGCTTGTGGCGCTAAGAACTCATAGACCTCTGCAAATTCCATAGAGTTTAGACCCTGCACAGGAATACGTACACCAACTAGTGTAATTGCTTTTCTATTTGCACCGTTATTAGCATCTAACCATACATCATTCTTAATTTTTTCATTAAGTCTTGCCAAGCTAGCATCTATATCTAAGTTACCATCTTCATCAGTGACCCCTATATATTCTATAGAACCTGGTCTTTCAGCATACTTAAGATTAAATAAGTTATAGTAGTCACCTTGCATAGCAATTGCCACTTTCATCGCTGCTGTCTTGTTACCATTTCTTTTATCTCTATAATATGTTGGCAGATCTATATCATATAGAGCGGATGATTTTTGAACTAAAGGTTCACCTTTAATCTTAGGCTTAATTATTCTCTTGTTTATTACAGATAATAATACCTTTTCAATTTTAGCTGCATCTGGGTGGAACGAGGTATCATGTCTGAGCTCACCACTGTCAAATACATCTATAAATTCTATAAGATTATCACTTAATACATCTTCTCTTTCTAGATTAGTTCTAATTAGATTGATGAGTTTACCAGTGCTTCCTGGGCCTTTTGGTACGAAGTTATCCTTACCATCTTCTTTGTATCCTATCTCCTCTAATAGTTCATACTTCAAAAGCTCAGTGTAATCAGATACATGGTCTAAGTATCTTTTAACTTTTTTACTTGTTATCTTGGATTCATCAGTTGTATCAATAGCACCCTGAGTATACAAACCTTCTAAGATCAGCTTTCTCATCTGTGTAGAGAAGATTGATTTACCTTTGTAAGACGCATTAACCTCTGTTTGATTTTTGAGATATTCTGCAAAGATTGCATTTTTAGTAAACTCTACTTCTTCATTAAACTTACCGTCTTGCATGATAACATCTCCTGATCCTATGTGAGATACTTTTGAACCTGATTCAAATGTAACATAGTCTATTTCTTGTTCCATCATCTTCATATGCATTCTATGCAATGGAGAATTTTCTTTTGCTACTCCAGGAATTAATGGAGCTAGTGAGAACTTATGGAAAGATGTGACAGGTAAACCTTTGTTTTGGATATTACCAAAGTACTGTAGTTTATATGGTGGGAAGTATTCAATTAAATCTTCTATAGATAGTTTTTCTCCGAGAGCAACTTTCTTATATAATCTTTCTTGATTATCTGTCCAATTGTTTTCAAGCTTTTTAAGCATTCTATAAGATTCAAATGTAATATAACCTTGACCATCTCCTATCTTCATACCTTGATATTCACCCATTGCTGTTTCAGCAAGCTCTTTAGCCTTAGCTCTATTCTTGATACGAGAATAGTAAACAGATTCTAGATGTTTTCTATACTCTGCATACATTGTAGAATCTTCTTCTAACTCTTTAATAATAGCTGTATTTAAAGTACCGTCATATCTACGCATTGGCATATTAAGTCTTTCTGCATAGTATCTTTTAAATAAAGAGTTATCATTTATATACATCTGAGCTCTAATATCAGAACGGAAACTTCTACCGCCTGCACCAAGACCAGCATTACGTTTATGAAACTCTTCTTTAGCATGATTGTATTGTACTGCATCACCATAAGCTATAATGGTTGTCTCAAACTTATGTATCCATGAGTTATATACATATGCTTTAACCAATATTTCTTGCAGCTCATCAGGACTTCATGTATATCCTTTTACATCTACTTTATCTAACAAAGCTTGATCTACATAAGAAGACTTACTTAATTTATTATTAGTCTCCTTAGTGACACGATCAAAATAATCTTGAATATCTTGACGAACAGCTTCTAACAAGTTGATATCTGATTCTAAATAATCTTTAAAGTTTACATAGTTTGAATCTGTCTCACCACTCTCAATATCTTTTATAGCTTGATAAATTTTCTTTTGTGTATCATAAGATAATACATCATCAAAAGCTGTAAGTGCTGATCCAGCGTCTACTTCTTGACCTAATTTATTAGTTACTGTTCTATTATATCCTTTAAGATTACTATACTTTCCTGTATTATATCTTAGAATTCTATTAACTTCTCCTGACAAATAACCAACCATTATATCTGTACCACGATCTTCACCAAATCTACCTGGCATAAATGCTTGTACATCTACATATAATTTTTGTGACTTCTTACCATCATAAGTTTGTACTTTATCAGAAAGAGTTATACCCATAGCAGTATTCTTAGAAGCATGTCTCATGAACTCTTCTACACCGTTAAGCAACATACTATGAAATTCTTGAAGCATCTTACTTGTTGCATCCATAGAAGCTGTAGTTGTACCTTCTGAGTTTTGGTATTTATCTATAAGCTGCGTCCCTGATACATTTTGTAACACTAATGAGTTCTCTTTCTTTTCCCCAAAGGTATCTGACATTGGATCTAAGTCAAAGATTGAGTTAAGCAATACAGAAAACTGAGTCATAGTATTGTTGTTTGGATTCATCCAATACATATGTTTAAATAACTGATTAGGATCTGCGTTATAGTAGCCTGTTAACTCTTGCCAGTTGTCAGCATAGTTGATAGATGTAACCATTCTAGTAATGGTATTATCTAGAAAATGTTCCCATACTCTACTTTTCTCTGGATTACTAACACTAAAGTTTGAAAACTTATCTGAATATTTATTTTGTAGTTCAGCTAAAACTCTAAGTCTACCTCTTACATCACCTACAGCATCACCTCCAAAGAAATAATTTACAGGATTTAATGCAAAGTCATATTTAAATTTCTTATCTGTAGACTTATCTACATCTTGTATGATTTTATAAATCTGATCTATACCAAATCTAATAGCAAAATTGTTCTGTTTGTTATTTACAATATTTTGTATAGCTACACTAGACATATCTAATTCTATACCAACTGCTTTTAAAAACTCATTTGCTCTATTGTATTTAAACTGACCATTAGTACCAAACTCATTTATAACCTTCTTAAGATTTAAAAGAGGTCTTGTTTTTTCTTTAGTTACATACGGATTAGTTGTTGGGTCACTTACTTTAAAGTTAATTTCCCAGTCTCTTCTAACTTGATACACATCAAAGTTAGCTCTGGCCATTCTTGCACCATATGTATCTTGATCATCCTTATTAGATTGAAAATTTAATTGAATATAAGGTATTCTTGGTTTCTTAAAGTCTTGCCAAAAAGCAGTTTCAAGATCAAACTCAGCGCCTTCTGAAAAGTTCTCAGCTGGATTAGGAAGAAGACTTAGTAATTGCTGCATCTCAGGATAATTATTAGAGTTCTCCATTATCCTATTATACATATCTTGTTCATCAAATGAACCTTGTAAAATTTTAGCTAGTCTATTCCAAGTATCATTTAGACTTGCTATTTGTGGAATACCAAAAAAATCTAATTCTTGAACTGGGTTGCCCTTCTCATCCTTAGAAATCTTTATGATACTAGCTAATAACATTAAAGTATCTTGACTAGCAAGTTCTCTTGACGAAATAGTATTACCAGAGTCTCTCTTAAATAATTCAGTAGATTCTAAATTAGTTGGATCTTCTATCTCAATATAGGTATCACCCAACACTTTATATACTGACTTCTCAATGTTATATGCAATTACATTCTCTTGTATAGTAGTACTCTCAAACGCATCTACTGGATCTCCATAGTTATCTATTATCTTATCTAGTAAGTCAAGCTTATCAAGTAAATCTTTTTCAGTAACTACATCAGGGTTTGCTGCTTCATAATTTTTTTCTATTATCTCATCATACTGCTCTCTATAAGCCTCTCTAATCATGACAATTTTATCATATACATCTGTATATAAAGCAATCTTCTGATCTGTATTTTTGAGAATCTTTAGTCCACCTGCAGTAGTATTTTGATTTGAGTTATAAAGTCTTATCTCATTTGAGATTAAGTTATCTATAAATGCAGAAGTCTTAATAGACTCATCAATTGAGAAGTTCTGATTTATAGTCTTTGACCTATTTAATTCAGTGAATATTATATTATTCATTGAAGGAGTTAGGTTAGATAATATAGCAGGGTTATCAGAAGCTCTATATAATTTCTCAAAGAGCTCTTTAACTACAGGTATATCAGTTGGTTTGTTAATTAGATCTTGTCTAGTAATACCTTTAAATAAAGACTTAAGGAAGTTGTAAACCTTTCTAAAGATTCTTCCAACTACACCTTCTCTTTTTTGCTTACCTTTTGATATAGCGTAAGATCTAAATGATTCAGCTAAATCTTCTTCTATCTCTAAGAAAGTTTTATTCTTCCACTTATCATTTTTCATGAGCTCATTATACAATGAGATCTTTTCTTTTTTAGTTAAGAACAATTGTGAGAAACCATGCCATGCTTCATGATAAACATCTAAAGCTGTACCACCGTCACCTTCATATAAAGTAATACCAAAGTTCTGCCAAGTAGCATATGCATCAGAGTTTACTATCTCAGTAATTCTAGTTAACTCAATGTACTTACTCAAAGGAGAATTAGACCACCATGTCTCAGCTGCATTAAGATCTTTTTTAGATTTAAATACTTCTCTAAGATATGACTTTTCTCTTTTTAATTTTTGGCTATCATTTAACTTACGTCCTGGTTGATTTATTATATCAGATAATAAATTAACTTTAGTAGCAGGATTTTCTTCTACTGCTTGTTTTTTAGTCGCAGGCTTTTTAGCTTTTACTTTTTTCTTTTTTACTTTAGGAGCTTCTTTATCTTTCTTTTTAGACTTTTCTTTTTCAAATCTCTTTTCTATATCTGTCTTAGTTTTATCAACAGGCCTACCAACTTGATATACTTGTTCACCAGCAGGTATTAAGTTCTCAGGAATACTATAGTTTAAGTATGCATTTAAACCATTAAAGTATGCATTATCTACATCTTGAAATTCTATCTTCATAAATGGAGATATAAAATCAAAATACTTTTTAGACTCACTAGTAATTGTATCACCTGATACAGTGTAATCTGTAAAGTTTTCATTTTGATAAGAAAAATTATAATGAACATTTGCTGGATAGGTTCTTACACCTTTAAAGTCAACAGCATTCATTAAATGATTCTTTATTAAATCTCTAGTCTCCTCTGTATATAAGTCTTCTTCAGGAATAGCTTCTCCTTTAATTGTAACAATTAACCGAGGTACATTTTCAATAACTCTCATCTTTGCAGTTATTCTATCCCTATTCATCTTCTGACCTTGAGGTATAGAATTATTTACAAAGACTTCAAAGTAAGCCTGTCTTTGTTCAGGAGTTAACTCTCTTCCGTTTAATTTAGCTTTAGTAGTTAAAACATCTGCAATCTTATCTGCAAGTTCAGATGTCATATCTCCTCTCTGAAAAAATACTTGTTGGTCAATTGTAACACCAGGTTTCTTTCTAGAGACCATCAGCATTTGATAACCTTTCTTAGGACCTGCTGTAATCTGCTCAGATCTTTTTACATCTTCCAAAGTAAGACCTGCTTGAGATAAAGACATTGGTTTTCCTTTAGTAGTTTGAATACCAAATGAACCACCTGTTATAGGTAGTAACACTGTGTTTTCACCTTCAAGTAAAAAGTTTCTCAAGTTATATAAAGCATTGAGCTGATACTCTTGCTTCTCTCTAATCTCTTTAACCTTTTGTTCAAAGAATTCTTTAGTTACTTTCTTTGCTTTAGGCTGAGCTTCCATTTGCTTTATCAATCTAGCAGCAATTATTTCTGGCTCAACTAAATTATAAGAATACTTGCTTCTGTTAGATAGTAATAATTTACCCTTAACTAAGTTTACTTGTCTCAAATAAGTATATACTATTCTACCTTGACCCTCTTCTACAACTCTACCATTATCATCAAAATAAACTGGCCTACCTTCTGTATCAGATACAACAGTTACAATACCTTCGTAGCTAGGATTATCTTCCCTGAACTTACGGTCATCAGCTGTTAACAATGAAATAGGAACATCTGAGGTTCTCATAGCATGCAGAGTTAAAGATACACCATCATATATAACATCAGTAGAATCTGACTCTCTTTGTCTTGCTATATATACTATGTCTTTAATAACATCATAGAACAGTTTCTTTTCAGGATCTAAATTATTTCTTTCCCAGTCAGATACTTCTTCAGGATTTGCAGAATAAGCCATCTGTGTGGTTGTAGCAAATGGAAAAACTATCTTAGCCCCATTGTTTTCATTATAAGACCAAACAATTTTTTCATCTTTCTCTTCTACTGGTTTTGATGATTGCTCTTTATTTCCTGTATTTTTTTCTTTTATCTCTGCCTCAATTTCAGGCTTAGTTCTTTTTTTTTCTACTACAGCTTTAGCTACATTATTAAGATCATTAAACTGCACACGCATTTTAGCAAGACCATTAAAGTCAAAGTCATTCTCTACTAACTTTTCAATAATAGATTCATCTTGAGAAACAAGATTAAAAATATCAGGAACTGCTTGAGCATATAATAATGCTTTGTCTTTATCATCCACAAGTTCATATAACTCTCTAACAAAAGAATTTATATTAATAGGTTCTGTTCCTTCCATGATATCTTTATACAATAAAGAATATACTTGGAGTGCTTGCTCTGTATTTAATTTACATGCCATCCTTAACAGTTTTCTGAATTATCTTTTAATTGTTTTAATAAATCTTCTCTACTATTATCTGTAGCATTCTTCTTAGCTTCATCAATAGCTTCTTTATCTTCAGCCACCTTCTTAAGATCTGCAATATTTTCTTCAGCCACTTCTTGATCTTCTGGTGTAACTTCTTGACCAGTTTGTTCTTTAATATCTGTTATTCTCATATACCCTCCTTTATAAAGATCTTCTTGAGATACTTTTCTAGTTTCTTTAGTAGTTAAATCTTTCAAAGTAACTTGATTATTTTTCTTACTTTTTACTATAAAGAGATCACCATAAGAATCCATAAGATATGTTTTATTAGGTGTTAAGTCTTCTATTTCTATAGAAAGCTCTAACTCTCTTATCTTAGTTTTATAAACTTCCTGAACTGCATCTAGACTTAAATCTGAACCATCTTTACTAGCTTCTAAAAATGCTTTTTGATAAGCTTGTTTAACCTCATCAGGTTTAGCATTTCTAATAGCTGCTATTAGTGGACTCTCTTCTTGTTCCTGTGTTTCAAGAACTTCTAGATCAGCTGATCTTCTTTTTCTAATATTTCTTAGCTCTCTTTTTGTAGCCGATCTAAGAACTCCTTTTGTCTCTGGTCGTCCAGACTCTGCATCCTTAGATATATCAGACCTGGTCTGTACTTCTTTTTCTGGGTCAAAGCGGTCTGAGACTTCTCCTTTTTGTCTTTTGCTAATTTTGCCATCCTTATTTAATTTGATTAATTCTAAATCTCCTAACAGTAAATTTAGTGAATTTATTTGTCTTGTGATATCATCTACAATATCTCCTCTATTTATAAAGTCAAATCCTAACTGCTCTAATTTAGCAATTGAGTCTTTTACCCAGTCAATTAACTCTTGACCGTTTTGATAAGTAACACCTTCTAGACCTTTTTCAATTAATGTGTCCATAGCTGCAGGATAATTTTCAGCTAGAATATTATCAATAGCTTGAGCTATAGTAGCATTAATTGATAGTCTACCAATTTCTTTTAAGTCTCTGATCTCATCAGAAGAAGTTCTATCCTTAGTTAGCTTTTGGAAATTATTAGGTAGCTTGTTCAGAGCAAATATATAATCATTACTGTTACTACCTCGTAGATATACTACAGGGTTATTATCTGATAACTGTTTTATTTCAGAGTCAATTAATTTTTTCTGTCTTTGCAACCTTGCAATCTGTCTTAAAACACGGTTAGAGTCATTCTTAGACTTAGTATTTTTTTGATCTAATCTTTTCTTATAGATTTTTTTACTAAGCTCACCTGACTCTTTTTTCAATCTATTTATCTTATTAGCATTACGCTTATAACTTAATAGAGTTATGTTACCTGAATTATCTCTTAAGACATCGTATTGTACACCGTTTATAGTTGCAATTGTTTCTTGTGGATTATCAAACTTAGCATTGATAACTGTATTGTTAATAGTTCTTTGTTGACCTACACCTTCTATATCTGTAGTTGGCTGTATACCAACATCCATGATACTAATGTTACCATCACTAACAGGCTTTAGATTAAATAATAGTTCAGTTATATCTGCCTTTGGTTCAGCTTGCTTCCTTTCTAATTTTTTAATCTCTGATTTTATATCATCAATAACCTCTTGACTTTTAAATTCATTAGCCTGTTCTAGGGCCAAATCATTTTTAAGTTGTTCTAATGCAATTTCTACAGCTATATCTGCTGGTGTTTCTTGTTGAATTGCATATCTACCATTAGGAAGTTGTACAAGTTTTCCCGTTTCACCTTGATAAATAATCATATTACCAAGATTATCTTTAAGACTTACTCTTGTTGGGTCGGAAGATGGTATTGTTGACTCTGCAGGAGTCACACCTTTAGCAGTTTCCCCTTCGATTTTAGTTAACTTTGGTTCAATTCTTTCTATACCAAAGTCAATAATGTCACCAAGATACTCTATTTCAATTGTTTCACCCGTGACATTTCTCATCATGGGCGGAGAAATAATAGAATTAATGTAACCATCAATTGTCACATCAAGTTCTAATGGTAATAAACCTATGCTAGCTACATCTATACCACTCATGTTATAGAACAGATCACTATAGATACTCTGTTGGGCCCTAAAATATGTTTCCTTATCAAACTTTTGACCTGTTCCAAACCTAGACCATGTACCAGACTTACCAGTTTTGATATCTATAATCTTAACATTTCCATCAGCATCTACAGCTAAAAGGTCAATCTCACCTGTAATACCATTATCTAGTAAATTTTTGTCAAATAATAATACATTCTCAGACAGGATCTGCCATTTACCATCTATGACACCTTGTCTTACTTTAGCTATAATACCACTACCTGTTTTATAAAGAGCATCAAACGCCTGTTTAGACATAACATCTGAAATCTTCACAGGTAAACCTTTTATATCTACCGTAGAATTATAATCAAAGTCTATGAATCCTGAACCATCTTGTTCTGACTTAGGAGTTAAATACATTCTAGTAAGTGAATCTACTACATCTCCTGCTTTAGAATATTGATTAGAAGCTAATCTTCTAACCATACGGTCCAGTGTTTCAAACGTAGGATTTTTTCTAAACTCATTCTCTAAAACAGCTAATTTTTTCTCACTACCAAAACTATTTTTATAGTTAGTATATGCTAACTCTCTGAATCTAGAAATGAATTTATCTACTTTAGCTTTTAATGTAGGAAGCTTTTCACTTTCAAAGATTGTATTAAAAAGATTTTCAATTGGTCCAGGTTGACCATCTTCTGTCTTTTCAATTGGGTCATATGTAAATTGTTTCTCACCAGTTAAAGCTTGCTTAACTTTTTCTGCTACAGCTGTTACACGGGTAGGTCTAGGATCAGTCTCATCACGATCTGCAAACCTTCTACCAATAACATTACCATCCTCATCTGTAATCTCTACTACTTCACCTCTTCTATTAATTATAGTTTCTTCAATTCTTCTAACAACAGCATCAACTATATTCTTTGGT
>Ga0213859_10000454_pt1 | contig 18655 bp, 18 predicted proteins | sample PICome_2_FD_160133 | JGI IMG/M metagenome (GOLD analysis project Ga0213859, IMG submission 160133) | Coastal seawater microbial communities near Pivers Island, North Carolina, United States - PICO304 | ecosystem: Environmental > Aquatic > Marine > Coastal | place: USA: North Carolina...
TTCTTTTAAAGAACCCAGGATTTTTAGCTTCTCTCTCGGCTTCAAGGTCTTTCAGTTTTCTTCTCTCAATCATAAATTCAAGGAATCCCATCTTCTTGACGGTACCCTGAGAACTCGACGCTATCTGTTCAAGAATATTCGTCTGTTGTCCTAGGATGTCACCCTGAACTCGTAATTGATTTGCTACTTCTGATAATGAAGACATTACCGTTATCCTTGTTGTTGTGCTCTCTCTTGCTTCTCTCGCAAGTCATTTAATAGCAATGCTAAGTAGATTTCCCTCTCCCAGGGTATCATATCTTCAACCTCGTGTAATGAATAGTTGAAGTTATTCAGTAATTGAAAATTTGTCTTGTAATAGTTTTCCAGTGTTTCATGAGAGAGGCATATTAAAAAAAATCGTCAATTCCATGTAACACTGTTTTATTCTTTGTACCACACGCGGTACAGTCAAACTCAATATCCTTCTGAACAGATGGCATGTCCTGTACAAACTCACTAATCTTTTCAAACTGACCAGCCGTCATTGACTCTATAAATGCCATCAAGTCTTCTCTACTCTCATCTTGAGCTTTAATGTTCTCTTCTTCAGTCATAATAGAATCGATTGAAGAAAGTATAACCTCCATCATCATATCCGTAGCGGTCTCAGCCTTTACAATACCATCTGCACCCATTAAAGTTCTATAATCTGGATACTTGAGCTTCACGGATATCTGATCGGTTAGTCTAACTACTAGGTCCTTTCCAGTTTTTTTGACGTCAACATAGACTTCTTCAAGATTAACTTGTACGTCATTCTGTTCTTCACAGTTTGAACACTTAAAATTTAGCTCAACCTTTTCACCGACAGACTTTGCTCGGATCTGCGTGAAGATATAATCAATATCAAATATAGCAAGGTTGTATAAGTCAACTTGCTCATTGATACATGAGCTGAGTACGTTTAATATTGCTCTTACAATCTGAACTTTATCATTTGTTTCATTAGCAATCAATAATACTTTTTGTTCTTTTACCAAAAATGGTCTAAACGTCACTTTCTCTTTTGTTGATGGTATAGTCAACTCATAATTTGGTGACGCATTCAATACTGGCAATGCCATAATTATTCCTCATTCACATTAAAAAATTTGTCCAGGTGATACCCCTAGATTGATAAACCCTTGACCTTCTCCTGCTCTCTTAAATCTTGTATATGCTATATCAACTGTTACCTCTAAAAGCCCATCTAATTCATTCGAGAAAACAATCTCAGATACCTGAACTGGGAATGCTTCAAGTAATTCAACAGAGTAAACTGTTCCTCCACCAAGTCCAAGGTTCACGCGGATCGGACCAGCTCCAAGTGCTTTACCGATTATCGGTTTTCTTAGTTGATGAATCTGGATTGGCTTAGCATAGTCATTTTTATAACCGACTGTCTGGGTATCTTCGTTAAGTACAAGCTTCTGCCATTCCTGAAAGTAATTAAGTATACCATAGTCATTCATCAGATAGAAGGTAAACGATACATCATCATTTACATATCCATATGCTACCTTCTCATTTCTCATATGGATCTGTCTATCGGATGTTAGAATTCTTTTTGCCGGGAGACTAGCTCGAGTGCATAAAACATTAACTTCTCTTGTACTTGATGGTCCTGATAGACCTGGGACTCCTGGTATTGATGGAAGAAATCCACTCATTTGATCTGCTACACTTTCACCTACCGCTCCAGCGAGTAGTCCGGCAAGTCCACTCCTTCCTAAAGGCGGAAAGGTAACTAAGAACTGATTTGACCTTGCGAAACCGAGTTTCGAAGAAGCCATTGCCTTAAGTTCATCGATTGTTATTGCCATTAACGCATCTTCCGTTTTGATTCAGCATAGACTGTGCCTGCTGTAGCTTTCTTAAATCTTGCAAGTGGCAAGAACGTAGCGATCTCCCACTCAGGTTTATCAACCTCTGCAAACCTGCTTGTCACATGCTTCATCAAATAATGTTTGATCATAGGTTTTATGTATTTACCAGGCATCTCACCACTTCCTAATATTGCATCAAGCGCCTTTGCCCTCAATGCTGGTTCCATATAGTGTAGATTTAAACCTAAAAAACCACCTGGTGCAGAGCCGTACATGATGATAAGAGGAAACGTATCGTAGTATGGAAGAGTATTCTTATGTTTTGGATCGTACATAAACATGTACATACTTCCCATTGGATTTTTATCCACATTAGATCTCTGAGTCAACGACTCGTCATCCATCATTCTTTGTGGTCCAATACGCCCAAGCTTCAAGGCCTTTTGGCGAAACCACCGCATAGACTCCTGTGTTCTCGGAGTGATGCCGTTTCGGAATGCTTCGATCTCTAGTTTCTGAAATAAATTGCTCATGCAGTTATTTATAACTATTTTTTAGGTTTTTTGCGATATGGAGGTAAACGCTTGAGTGGCTTCTTGATCTTTCCAGGCATCTTCTTTGATAGTAATCCCATCTCGATCAGGGTATCTTCAGTCCAGATCTGAAACTCCCAGTTCCGATCTTTACAATATTCTTCGGCTGCCTTCCATTTATTCATGTTCTTGACATAGGTCAGACCTTCAGTGATATACCGCTTTGTTTTTCTTTGTCCTTCTGGCGGTTTTGTTTCTTTGTCTGGTTTGATTTCAATGAGAAGTGTCTTCTCTTCAGTGACAATCTTGAGATCGGGAAAATAGCGGTGATACTTTTTATCGACATCATAGTAGTACGGTATGATTACCTCCTCTGATGACCAGGCTTTGACCTTCGGGTTTGTGTCACACCATATGAAACAGTACTTCTCCCATAGCGATCGATAGACGACCGTGTCGGGATTACCTTTATATTTGTTCAGATTGATGACTTGATATCTACCAGAATATGCCATAAAACCATATAAATAAAATTAAACTATTTCTATCTATAGGCGAATTATGGCAAATCCATTCGGCAGTGGTGAACACTTAAATCCAAAACCAAGAGATCCAAATGCTTCAAACTCTGATGATGCATATTTCAATCAACAGGTAACTCCAGAAGCAAATGCTGCTCAGAATACAGACGGGTATACTCCTGTAAAATTTGAGTTCCCGTTATCTCCAGATGACCGAGCTAATTCTCGAATTACGTTTGAGATCATAGAAGTAAGATCGCCAAGCTTTTCAGTAAACTTTAAATCAGCGCTTAATTGGTTATCTGTTAAAACTGAACAAGATAGAACTCGACCTGATAGAACTGAAATTGCTGCAGCAAATGAAGACATTGGTGCTACTGCTTCAATTGCAGATTTAGAACGAAAAAAGAATGATGACCCAATCGGTAAAGTTGAAAAGTTCAAAGTCATACCTACTGGAAAAAAGGTTGATTTATATGTTCCTCAGGCACATCAGATAACAGAGGTATTTAATTACAATGTCCCAGATCTTGGTGGAATAGGTGGAGGAATCCTGGCTGGTATGGAAGGCGGAGCCTCAGCTGCTGCCGCGATAAGGGGTGCATTCGAAACAGGACGTGGTAGTATCGACACATTAATATCAGCAGTTTCTGGCGATGGAGTGAAAGGTCTTGCTGCAGCTCGAGCTGCAAACGTAGCACCTATTGGCCAGGGTGCAAGAAATGCAGTTCAACTTTTAGCTAGGGCAAGTCTACATCCAAATCAAAGAACTGTTTTCGAAAGACCACAAATAAGACGTTATTCTTTTCAATTTAAGTTTATCCCTAAATCAAGGGAAGAAGCAGATGCGATTAAGCAAATCATTACGTTTTTTAGATATCATGCGCACCCTGAAACGTTACCGGTAGAAGCTAATGGATTTAGCATTCCGCTAGGCTATAAACATCCTGATATGTTTAGGATTAAAGTTTTTCATAAGATTGAGTCTCGTGGGTTTAATGATACGGACTTGAAGTCTATATATCTTAGAGACCAAATTAGTTTGCTTGATTCTTATCTAGAAAGTATTTCGACTAACTTTAATCCTACCATGGCTGTTTATCATGCCGATGGAAGTCCGGTTGAGACTGATCTAACATTAAACTTTGTAGAACATCGGGCATTAACAAGAGCCGATGTACTTCCTGGTGTTAAGATGCCAACAGCTGGTAATGGTGCAATTGTTCCGGATGGATCACTTTTATCAACAAGAGATGATGGTGGATTATAATGAACTACTTTAAATTTTTTCCTACTACATTCTATTCATTTGGCGACGAGACTACGTCTGATGTTACACGAAACATTGCTGCGTATGCAAGTGTTATTGATGAGATAAAAGATCAGATAGCATTCTATTCTACCGTATACGTTCAAGAAGGTCAAAGGCCTGATCAACTATCTCAAAAATTATATGGAACTCCAAACCATCACTGGACATTCTTCTTAATCAACGATAAGTTAAAAGAGAGAGGATGGCCAGTATCAAATCGAGAGATACTGAAGAAAGCTGCAAAGGATTATCCTTACTATACGGTCACAACTCAGACTCCGATCGGTAATATATTTAAGATAGGACAGACAGTCACAGGATCTGGCTCTGGTACACAAGGGACAGTAAATCATAGGCATGTGGACCTTGGCCAAATTGTGCTTTCGAATCTGACTGGTGGAACAGGCGCATTTATTGTTGGTGAAACAATATCATCTGTGAATGCTGATAACGTAACAGAGTCTGCAGTTCTCACCGGTGCATCGCTTGAATATAACTCTGCTCATCATTTTGTAAATGGAAGTAGCGAGACAGTTGATATCAATCCAGCTACAGGTCTATCGTATGACGATACGCCTGTTGCGTTAGCAGAAGTAACATACCTTGATCGTCTTGTTAATCAGAATGATGATCTAAAAGCAATTCGAGTTATTAAGCCAAGCGTGATGGCTGATGTAATTAAATCATTCAGACAGGCGATTTCCAATTGACAACTCTTGCAGCTGATTTTAAATATGAGAGTATAACCTTTCAGTCTCCTCTTGTCGATGAACTAATCGAACTTCGGGATGCTGTTGCACTATTTGAAGTTCAAGAAGATATTCGTTATCCGTTCACCCGGGCGTACATGACGCTTACGGATGATCAAGGATTTGTAGCTGGTGTTAATATCACTGGCGGTGAAACAATTAGCGTTGTGCTAAAAAGAATATCTGGAACCGATGGTGAAGAGTCTGAGCTGATATCAAAGAAGTATTTTATCTCTAAGATTAAAGCAGTATCAAAGTTAACTGAGACATCAGAGGGATATATCTTTGAGTTATATGAAGACGTATTATATGAATCAAATTTACAAAATCTGAACAGAGCATATACGGGCAATTGTTCTACTATCATCAACAAGATAGCAGCTAACTATCTTGATAAAGAAATCAATACCACTGATAATGCTAAGCAATCGATAAAGTATATCGTACCGAACCTAACACCTCTTGAAGCTATGTCCCAGATAGCAAAGAGGGCTACGACTGAGGATGGATATCCATTCTATTTGTACTCTTCATTAGTCGATACTAAATTAAATTTTGTTGATCTCGGATCGATGATTGAAGAGCCTGTCATAAATCCAAATAAACCATTTGTGTATTCGTCTGCTATTGCGAAACACGATGTCGGCCAGGCTCTTCAAGATTTTCAAAGGAAGATAATTAAGCTATTTGAACATCGTGATACCGATGATCTATTTACTCTGATCAACAAGGGTTTGATCGGTAGCAGTTATCAGTTCATAGATACTACAAAGGATAAGCTGAATAAATTTCAATTTGATGTGTTTAAAGAGCTACTAGATCCGATTGTCAAGAAAGGTGTATTAGATCCACAGCAAAACAATGTAATGTATGGACCAAACTTTACATTCAACGATACTCCATTCAATGAGTTGAGTAGTAGAAAGATCACACGGATCGGTGGATCAAGTGCATTCAAGAGTGTTGCTGGTGAAGTATTTAGTCTCAGAGAAACAAACACGATTGCCGAATATAAACATGAAGTAATATCAAGGGCAATGAAAGACATTCTAATCAAAGCTCCGCTTACTATTGTAGTGAATGGATTTGACTTTATTAGTGGAGAAGCTAACCTGACAATCGGTAGAAAGATCGATGTTGAATTTTTAAGTAGTGATGCCGGAGTTCATCCGCTGTACGGCGAAAGAAGAAACAAAAAACTATCAGGTAGCTATTTGATATACGGATCAAACCATATGTTCAATAGAGACAACGAGACTCATCAGGTTAAACTGTCACTTGTCAAACTTGGAAACTATGTATGATTGATAGTCAAGATACAGAACAATTCTATGGTGATCATACAAGATGGTTTGTAGGATCAGTCGTTGACATTAATGATGATCTGAAACTAGGCAGAGTCAGAGTACGCGTCCATGGTGTATATGACGATATAAATGTAGAGGATATTCCGTGGGCCCAAGTCGTTGCTCCTGTCACCGAGGGTGGAACAAATGGTCTGGGTAATCCATTAGGCATTCAAGTCAATGCGATGGTGTTTGGTTTATTCTTAGATGGAAAAAATTCACAACTACCATTAGTGCTTGGATCACTACCAAAGTATGAGGGTGATGAAAGAAACGTACCATCTGTAAATGCACTAGCTCGTGGTGAGAATACACTGACAAAATCCGTGAGCGTGTCAGGTGCACCTGGTGACCCGTACGCAGCCGTGTACCCGAACAACAAAGTGACTCAGACATCATCGGGTCATGTGATTGAGATTGACGATACACCAGATGCAGAACGTATTCACATTAGGCATAAATCTGGATCGTTTATCGAGTTTCACCCGGATGGAAGTGTTGTGATTAAAACTGCAAATGTTTATATTGATGCAGGTGCGAATGCAAATTTAAGAGCTGATGCAATTAATGTTATAGGTGGAACTGGCGATGTTGTAGTAGATGGTGTATCGTTAGTCAATCATACACATTCACATACTGATACTCCAGGTCTCGGTGCTGGTACGCGTAATACACAAAAACCAAATAAAGGATAAATTATGCCAGACTTACAATCGCGTGGAAATACAATTGTTTATCTAGATGATAATGGTGATAGTCTATACGATCTACCACCAACTGGATTTACACAGCTTGATACCCTTTATGGTACAATGTTTTTTAGTAGTGAGAAAACTATTACGAGTAATTTAACGATTCCGGAGACAAGAAATTTTATGAGTGTCGGACCCATTACTATTGCCGATGGCGTAACAGTAACATTAGCAGATAGCGCAGACTGGACGATTGTATGAGTACGTTAACAGTTGATAATATAAAAACAGCTCAAAATACAGGTTTTACATTTAATGAAAATGTGACAGTTGATGGAACATTAAATGTCACAGGTAATACAGTGCAAACTGGATTAAATGTAATACGAACTTATATTGCTAGTACTGATAATCGATTTTCAGGAACTGGTGGAGCTTTTGTACTTCAGGTAGAACATAATGACGAACACCCTAATTTGGTTATAGTATTAAAACCAACACGTGCTGATAGTATTTTTAAAATATCAACTCAAGGCACGGCTTATGTTGGTAATGCATATATGTTCTGGACAATAGGTAGAGCAATTAATGCAAGTAAAACAGGATTTACTGCAGGTGATACAACCGTAAATGTCGTTGATATTTTAGGTGGTGGTGATGGTACAAGTACAAGTGCACACGTGGCAAGATCACATCTTAACGCACACGTACAACATGGTGCTGCTTGCATATATGATCAACCAAATACGACAGACTATGTAAGATATGGTATTCATTTTTATGAAAGTGGTAATGATAGCTATTACTATCCGTATGTGGGGACCGGAACTTTAATTATAGACGAATTAAGTGCTGACAATACACAAGTCAGTTTTGATGCACCTTTAATAACTACGGAATAAAATATGGCAAGTAGTTTAACAGTTGATACAATCCAAAATAGTTCAGGTAACACCGTGTTGATGCAAGACGGTGCACGTCAATATATTTCAGGAGAGCAGATTCAAATGAAATATTTTCAATACACCGATACTACTACACAGGCTATTTCAGCAGATACTAGCACAGTAATCGGACATATGGAGGTAAAGATAACTCCAAAATTTGCTAATAGCATAATTCATTTACAATGTCATATGTTTTACGAACATGGTGATAATAATAACAACTCTTGGAATCATGTTTGGTTTTTTTATAGAGATTCAACTAAATTAGCTCATGCAGCTACAGGCGTTCGGCTTGTTGGTATCTCAACGGGAACATTAACTTATTATGGTGATGATAATGCTAGTACTCCAGAAAATGTGCGTTATGACTATTTTGATCAACCTGCAACAACTGATGAAATTACATATAAAATAGGATATCATACTGACACGGCAGAAACATTGGCTTTTAATAAGACAATAACCGATGATAACACTAATAATTATGAACGTGGTATATCATTCATTAGCGCTACAGAGTATGCAGCATGACTAGTATTTTAAAAGTAGATAGAATTGAGGCAAGAAGCGGTGGTAATATTACGCTAACCTCTCCATTAGTACTAGAAAGTGGAACGACTATAAGCAGTGGTATTGCTACAATGCATGCGACTTCTGCAGATAACGATAAAGCAGAAGGATTTTGGTATTTAAACAGTTGGGACGCATCAGATATTGACACATTTTCAAATGTAGCCAATACGTCAAATGATAGGTTTGATATTCCAATCGATGGGTATTACGAAATTTTCTATCAAGTTTATATTGGTGTTACTAATCAAGGTAATAGTTTAAGAGATGCAGCTATTATTATTTCACAAACTACAGGAGGCGTAGAATCGTCAGTTTCATCAACACACCATCGCTTCTATGACGGTAGTAGCGATACTAGTGATCATACAATGAGTACTCATGCTGTTATTCAGTGTTCGACTGGAGATCAAATTAAGATGTATTATTATGCAAATACTGATACCGGCACTGCATTTGATGTTTATGCTAAGATTGCGGAAGAAGAGAATTCTCACCTTTATACCAATCTCGATCAATCATCAAGTATGAGTGCGGCTGCAATACCAAAGGCCACACATTGTTGGTTGAAGAAGATAGCATAAAAAGGTATAAATAAAAGAAAAGAGTTTCTACTATGGCTACAAGAATATTTTCAACAGAGGACGGGAATTTATCAAACGGAAGTTTGACAAGTTCTATGACCAGACGATACAAGGATATTGATTTAACCTTTCAGAATCGAACCACTGGTGATATCTTCAAGAAGAATGATGCAGCCGCTGTTAAGCAGTCTGTAAAAAATCTTCTGTTGACAAATAAGTACGAGAAACCCTTTGAGCCATATTATGGCGGAAATTTAAATAACTTTCTCTTTGAGCTTACGACTGAGTTTGATGAAGCTCAGATCGAAGAGAATGTAAGAAGTGCAATACTCAACTATGAACCACGAGCAAGTGTTGTACAAGTCGTGTCAGTTCTACAGCCAGATTATAATTCAGTAGAAGTAAAGGTTGTGTTTCAAGTAGTATCTACAGGCGAGCTCGTAAGCGTTACTGTTCCATTAACGAGGCAAAGATAAATGGCAACTATTCAATCATCTGATTTAGATTTTGATGCGATTAAATCAACTCTAAAAACATATCTGCAACAGCAAAGCGAATTTGTTGACTATGACTTTGAAGCCTCAGGATTATCAAATCTTCTGGATGTGTTAGCACATAACACTCATATTAATGGTCTCATTGCTAACATGGGCATTAACGAGTCTTTCTTATCGTCTGCACAGGTGAGATCATCTGTCGTATCTCATGCAGAGAATTTAGGTTATCACCCATCATCAAAAACTGGTGCAAAAGCAACTGTTAACCTAAGTATATCAACGAGTGATCTAGTTACAACTACCGTGACTCTTCCTAAATTTACAGCTTTTACATCGACGATTGATGATGTTGCATATACATTTAGAACATTAGAGGCAGTAACTGCTACAAACAATGGTGCAGGATTATTTAGTTTCGTAAATGAATCAGGTGGCTCTTCGATTGAGATCTGTGAGGGTAGATTTAAAACGAAGAGATTCTTTGTAGGCGATGTCACAGATGATCGTGTTTATGTAATACCTGACACTGATATCGATATTAATACTATGCAGGTAGATGTCTTTGAAACCGCTACATCTTCAATTGCAACTAAATTTTCAAACATCGATACTGTAGCAAGAATAGATACTACGTCAACCGTCTACATTGTTCGTGAAGCACCAAATGGATTTTATGAGGTAACATTTAGCGAAGGAAATGTTCTAGGAAAAGCTCCTGCAGCAGGGAATAGAATCGAGATATCGTATCTAGCTGGTTCTGGTGAAGACGCAAATGGTGGTAGTATATTTACAGCTAATAATCAAGTATCAGTCAATAGTGTTGACCATACTTTAAATGTTACAACTGTAAGTAACTCTGCCGGTGGATCAGAAAGAGAAACTATTAAATCTATCAAAGCGAATGCTCCATTGACATTTGCCGCACAACAAAGACTAGTTACTGCCGAAGATTATAAAGCTCTGATATTATCAAATTACTCTAATGTAGTTGAGGATGTTATATCATGGGGTGGAAACGATAATGTTCCACCTATCTACGGAAGAGTCTACGTGAGTATTGATTTTAAAGACGGTGTATCAGCCGACGCACAAACGACTACTAAAAATAATATCGTATCACAGCTATCTGACAATCTATCGATTATGTCAATTGATACAGAATTCGTTGATCCAGCTGAAGTATTCTTAGAGATAGAGACTACATTTAACTTCGATCCGGATTTATCAAGTCAAACAAACCTAGCTGCACAAACATCTGTGCAGAATAAAGTAATATCGTTTATCAATTCAAATTTAAGTGGATTCGGAAAGACATTCAGGCGTTCGAACCTGTTAGCAGAAATCGATGCATTAGATCAATCTATCTTAAACTCTCAGAGTGCTATAAAGATGCAGGTTCGATTTACTCCTACAGCTGATGAGATGGGGCTTTTAACTGATTATACAAATAGAATTCAGTTCCCGGTAAAAATACTAGCACCTGACTCATTAAGGCATTCAATTACAACAAGTGAATTTACATATGCGGGTGTTACAGTAAGTATAAAGAATAAGTTATCGTCAAATACATTACAGCTTGTTGCGGACGGTGGTGTTGTCCTTGATAATGTCGGATCCTTTAATTCTGATACTGGTGCAGTTACTTTAACAGGACTAACAATCGGTGCATCCGGTGACACGCCTGTCACTATAAAGTTTACTGCAGTTCCAGCTGATGAAAGTACAATCAAACCATTAAGAAATTATGTTGTAAAACTTGATACAGACTTATCGTTCTCTACAGCTGTAATTGACTTACAGAACACTACGGGTGTAATAAGATGACGCATCGATTGGAAGATCAAAATAGAAGAGATCTTAATTTCCATGTATCGAAGGTACGAGAAATATTACCTGAGTACATGCAAATTGAATATCCTACTCTTATTACCTTCCTAGAAAAATACTATGATTTTTTAGAGAGCGAAGACAGTAAAGCATTTTCAACTGCGATTCAAGATCTCTTTGTAGTCCGAGATGCATCGCAAGCAGAATTAAAATACTTAGACCTTCTCGTTGCTGAGCTCGGTAATGGTCTTACATCATCTGCGTTCTTTAGTCAACCAAGATTAATGACTAAGTTGCTTGCAAGATTTTATCGATCAAAAGGTAGTTTAGTTTCGGCTGAAGGATTTTTCCGTGGCTTCTATAACCAAGAAGTTACGGTCGAGTATCCAAAGAAACAAATCATGACCATCAATGACAAAGATAATAATTTTCTTTCGCATACAATCGGATATGACTCTCAAAAGTTTATACAAAATAATGCAAGGTTTCAGACGTTTTCAATTCTCTTAAAGCTTGGTATCTCAACCGATGAGTATGAGACTCTCTACAAAAAGTTTGTGCATCCTGCAGGATTCTACTTTGAGGGTGAAGTTATAGTTGAAGGTGAAGGCACCGCAGCACTAAGCGGTACCGGAGAAAACCCAATAGCACCAGAAGAAACGGCACCTGTTGCTATTATAAGTTCGGCAGATGCGACGGCAACGGCTGGTGTTGATGTTCTTTCTGGCATAGCTATAGTAGAGGAGTGACGTAATGGCTGATAGTTCAGTAAGAATATCTTTTAGTGATCCTATATCAGATTACTCATCAATCACGATTACTAATCTAGCCGAATTATATAGATCAAATAAAGAGCTCTTTCAGATGAATTCATTTACTTTTGATGATAGCGCAAATATTGGTCCTGACTGTTCTCTTACAGTAGAAACAATGGATGCGACAATGTTTACACGTTATCTCAGTGACTCGACTTTTTGATATAAATAAAACTATAAATTTTTTGTGGGTGTGTAATGGCAAGACAAAATATCAACACAGGATCGGTTGCGAATGACGGAACCGGAGATACTCTTAGGCAAGCTGGCCAAAAGATAAACGACAACTTTGTCGAAATCTATAATCAGCTCGCTGGCGATTCTAACTCTCTGTCCAGCCAAATAACAATTGAAACCGCTGCGATTGCATTCGAAGGTTCTAGTAATAATGACTTTGAAACAAGATTGTCTGTCGTTAATCCAACTGCGGACAGAGCTATTGAGTTGCCTAATGCTGCAGGAACAGTTGTTCTTGATGCAGCAACACAGACACTAACAAACAAAACCCTGACTACACCTACATTATCAACTCCAACCATAACTACTGCTATTAATGGTGCAGGTGGTGATGAAATTATTGAGTTCGATGACCAAGGCGCATCGTCTGTCAATCATATAAAAGTGTCTAATGCAACTACTGGGAACCCTGCCGAGATTGAAGCTGCTGGTGATGATACAAATATAAATCTTAGTATATTTGGAAAAGGAACAGGTTCGGTTGCTCTTAAAACAACCGCTTACACTGCTGCAGAAATGACAGCTAATGGAAATGTCCCAACGTCAGTTTCCTATATTATAGGTAATAAAGGAACTGCATTAGCTGCAACATTACTAGACGGAACGACACAGGGTGAATATAAGATATTTACAAATAAAGGTGCTGGTGCCATGACTGTTACCCCTACTAATTTTGCTCAGGGAACATCATTTGCACTTGCTCAGTTTGACGGATGTACATGTATCTGGGATTCAGACAACTGGTATTTAATCGGAAACCAAGGTGAAGTCACAATAGCTTAATAGGAAATAAATATGGCCGCAATAGTATCGGACTTTCTTAAACAAAAATTAGTGAACTATCTCTATGATGAGATCACTAATAGCACAGATTCAAATGAATATTACATCGGAATTGGTAAATCTGACGTTTATGATTCCGCGACCGATACAGTTGTGGATCCAGTACGCACAGATCGAGAATCACGCCTTGCTCGTTTGAATCTGCAGGCAATCAAAAAAGTTTCATTGACATCATTTGCTGCAGCAAGAACAAACTGGTCAGCTGGAACGATTTATCCTGCGTGGTCTGATTCTCGTGTAGGTATCCCGTCAATTGCTCACTATGCATTTACAGAAGAGAACCACGTTTATTTGTGCTTAAGACAAGGTACTAACGCAACTGGTGCTGCGGTAACATCAACTGTGAAACCAAACTATACGACGGCTGGTGTAGATAAGCATAAAGCATTTGAAACGTCAGATGGATATATCTGGAAGTATTTATATGAGATCGATGCAACCGGTGCAAGTAACTTCTTATCATCTAATTTCTTGCCTACTCAGTTCTCTGTGTTAACGGATAGTAGCGGTGATAATACATTAACAAATGCTAGAAGATTTCAAGCAGCAGTAAGAGAGAATGCAATTAGCGGTCAGATACCTTCAACAATTGTTCAAGCTGGAGGAAGTGGTTATACATCTGCACCGACCGTTACGATTAATGGTAATGGCTCAAATGCCGCGGCGACAGCAACTGTCTCAGGTGGTCAGGTTGTAAAGGTTGAGATGAATAACGAATCAGCAGCTTTTGGTAGTGGATACGATTATGCATCTATCACTCTTAGTGGTGGCGGTGGAAGTGGTGCGATAGTACGACCGGTAATTGGTCCTAAACTTGGATTTGGATTTGATGCGATAGAAGACATGAAATCTTCATCGCTCATGTGTGTTGCAAAAGTAACTGGTGAAGAGGGTAATGACTTTATTGTCGGTCAAGATTTTAGACAAATTGTTTTGATGCGTAATATCGAGAAGGGTGATAGCGCATCAGTCGATTCAGCTCACTTTACTGGGACAACAGCAAATGCCCTAAGATTTGTAACTCTATCAGCTCTTACAACACCGTTCACTAAAGATAATAAGATCGTCGGAGCTACGAGTGGAGCAGAGGCATTCATTGATAACACAGATAGTAACGGCTCAGGCACTGAACAAGTGTTTTATCATCAGAATGAGACAACCGGATTTAAGGCCTTCCAAGATGGGGAGAACTTGACTGAGACTGGAGGAAGCGGCGCGGGTACAATTGATAGCGCTTCTCCTAATCTCGCTGTAGATACATTTAGTGGAGACGTTCTATATGTTGAGAACAGAGCTGCTATCACAAGATCAGCGAATCAAACTGAAGATATTAAAGTTATTATCACCGTTTAAGGTTTAAATATATGGCTACTACTGTACAAAAAAATACATTTTCAACTACTTATAAGGATGATTTTAAAGATAGCGATAATTTTTACCGCATTCTTTTTAATGCTGGTAGAGCCCTACAAGCTAGAGAGCTAACGCAGTCTCAAACAATTATCCAAAAAGAAATTGAAAGATTTGGATCTAATATATTTAAAGAAGGCGGTGTAGTCAGGTCTGGTAATATTACACTTAATTCTCGCGCTGAGTTTATTAAGCTTGACGCACTTCCAAGTGGTGTATCGCTAACTGATCTTCCAGGTAAAGTATTGACTTCAACTGACGCTGCGGCAATTAAAGTTGAAGTATTAGAAGCAATCGCAGCATCTGGTAGTGATCCAGTTACAATATATGTCAAGTATTTAGATACCTCTTCTGGAACAGCTAGTACCTCACCCGTTCGTGTGAGTAATGCCACTCAATTACAGAATGCTACTCTGTCAGGTAATCTAACAGTTGCTAGTTCTGCAGCGACTGGTCGAGGAACAAAAATTTCAGTTGATAACGGTGACTACTTCGTTCAGGGTCACTTTGTCTTTGTCGATCGTCAATCTATCTTTGTAAACAAGTATTCATCTACCCCATCCGAGATTATTGGATTTAAGATTGTTGAAGAAGTAGTTAGTACAGATGATGATACTGCACTTTTTGATAATCAAGGGGCAGTTCCAAACATCGCAGCTCCTGGTGCGGATCGCTACAGAATTACATTAGTACTAACAAAGAAGTCAGACATAACAGCCTCTGATAATTTTGTTTATTTGACAAAGATAGTAAACGGCGTGATTGTCGATGAATCATCTTCTGATGATGCTTATAATCGAATCAACGATTTATTAGCACTAAGAACAAAAGAAGAATCAGGTGATTATGTTGTTGAGCCATTCACAGCTAAGTTTGATAATCTCAATGATTCAAATCTTGAGTTAGACGTATCATCCGGAGTTGCTTATGTTGACGGATACAGGCTTGATATCCCGACTAAGAAAATTACAGTACCGAAGGCAAGGGATACTATTACTCTTTCAAATGAGGTGGTCATTGCACAATACGGTAACTACGTCATAGGTAATGCTTCTACTAATAAAGGTCTTCCTAATGTCACGACAAATGAGCTAGTAGATCTAAGATCAGCCGCTACTTATGGTGGGTCGACTATTGGTACTGCAAGAGTTCGTGCTGTTGAAGAAGATTCTGGGAGTAATAACTATAGGTATTATTTAATCGATATTCAAATGAATGCTGGTTCATCATTCTCATCTGTTAGATCATTTGGTACTAGTGTTACTAATTACACTGATATTGTCCTTGAGGGTGGAAATGCTGTACTCAAAGAGACGTCAAATAATTCTCTACTATTTAAACTTCCAAACGAAAACCCGACTGAAACAGGTATTGGAACTACGAGCCTTGTAGTTCAAAGACGATATACGTTTAGTAATCAAAGTTCAGGAGTAAAAAGTTTAGGGGTTCAAGATCCTTCTGAATACGATGACGGTCAGTTTACACAATTATCAGATTTTATAATCTCAGAAATTGATAGTGCGATCAACGGTGATCACGCTACTCCGACTTTTGCAGGAGGTGGCGACTCAGTCACTATCAGTAACTTGGTTGATGGTAAATCGTATGAGCTAATAGCATACGCTACGATCACTGGAACTCATTCTGTTAAATCTAAGCAAACAGCTAGTGTTACTAAGCTCTGGCCTGACGAAGCGGATTCAGATGGAAATGGACTAAAATATATTGATCTAGGTCAGCCTGACATCTTTACCGTTACATCTATTACGGCAGACTCCGCAAATGGTCCAAGTCTCGCATCAAACTTTACAGTTGACAATGGCCAACGGGATAATTTCTATGCTCTCGGAAGAGTGATTGAAAAAGGAGGTACATCAATACCTTCTGGTCAGATTCAAGTTGGATTTACTCATTTTAGTATTAGTACGCAGGGTGATTACTTCTCAGCTAGGTCGTACAATCCAACAATTTCTTATGATAGTATTCCAAGTCATAGGAAAAATGATGGAGAAATCGTTTCACTAAGAGATGTTCTGGATTTTAGACCATATCAAACATCTGCTGGAGCATACAATACAACAGCTGGATATCACCATCTTCCCCAGACAACTGGTGCTATCACAGCAGGTACAGTTGTCTACTACCTACCTAGAAGCGATAGGCTCGTCGCAAGTGTAACAAATTCAAGAGATGGCAGAATTGGTATTGGTGATGTCAAAGTAGTAAGCGGCGTGTCTTCAACAAATCCTGAATTACCAGAAATTCCAACTGGGTCAATACCGCTTTATGATATAAACCTCAATGCATATACGTTTGGCCCTACCGATTTAACAACTTCGACTTTTGATAATCGAAGATTTACGATGAAGGATATTTCTCGTCTTGAAAAGAGAATAGATGATTTAAGCGAGCTTACGACGTTAAGCCTACTTGAGACAAATACTTCGACGTTAACAGTGGTTGACTCGGCAGGCCTTGAGAGAACTAAGGCTGGATTTATTGCAGATGCATTTTCTAACTATGACTTCTCTGATATTGATAGAGGTGAGTATAGAGCAGCAATTGATGCAACAGAAAATGTATTAGCGCCAGAAATTTGGCCTAACAATGTTAGATTATTCTTTGATTCAGCTACTAGTTTCAGTGCTAATGGAAGTAAAGGATCTCGCAGAGGCGATCTGCTTATGTTACCGATAGATTCTAATGTGTCTATCATCAATCAGGATCTTGCAACCGAAGCATTGAACGTAAATCCATTTGCTGTAATTACACAACTAGGACATACCGATTTATCTCCTGCATCTGATACATGGGTTGAAATAAAGTACGATCCAGATAAAATTGTTGATGGTGGAACACGGACTAGAAATGTTGGAAGAAGACAAGTTAGTAACTTAAACGCGTGGAGAGGTTCTTGGTTTGGTCGTCAAGGTAGTAATCAAGTAATTACTGGAAGTAGAGTAATTAGAAGAGTAGTCGGTGAAAGAGTGCTTGACATCGAGATATTACCCTTTATGAGATCAGTGAAGGTTGAGTTTAGATCACAAGGCTTAAGGCCGAAGACACGCTACTTCCCGTATTTTGGTGGAGTGGCTATTGACAACTTTACTCGACAGAATTCAAATAATGCTTTTACCCGATTTGCAACTGATAACTCATCAAACGGTAACCTGTATACGAATGCGACTGCGCATCCTGATGGATCGACAAATCTATTCTCTGATTCTGCAGGAACGCTTACTGGATCATTCATCATTCCTAGTACGAATAGTCTAAGATTTAGAACTGGCCAACAGCAGTTTAAGCTCCTAGACATCTCAGTTAATAACGATAACGACGCAATAAGTCGATCAGTAGCTACATTCACATCGACAGGATTACTTGAAACAAGACAACGAACTGTAAGATCTACTCGAGTACTTGATATAACTACATTAATACAAGCAGATGATGACGACAGCGATCCAACCGATCCATTAGCACAGTCATTCCGAATCGATCAATTCGAGCATCCAAATGGATTATTCTTATCAAAAGCAAGAGTTTACTTTAAGACAAAGAGTACGACTGGTGTTCCTGTTCAGGTTCAGATTAGAACTGTAGAAAATGGTGTTCCTACTGGTATTCCATTACCTGGTGCGGTGAAGTTTTTAAGCCCTTCAGAAGTGAATGTTCCTGCAGACCTAACAGAGAATGATGGATTAATTGATCGAATCAGGTCAGCAGGAACTGACTTTGAATTTGAAGAACCAATTTTCCTTGCACCTGGTGTACAATATGCAGTTGTCATTCTTGCTGAGTCAACAGAATACCAAGCATATGTTGCGAAGACCTACGACTTTGTAATTGGTACAACAGCTTCAAGGATTACAAAACAGCCGACACTAGGATCGCTCTTCTTATCTCAAAACTCTACAACATGGAC
>Ga0213859_10000456_pt1 | contig 18641 bp, 17 predicted proteins | sample PICome_2_FD_160133 | JGI IMG/M metagenome (GOLD analysis project Ga0213859, IMG submission 160133) | Coastal seawater microbial communities near Pivers Island, North Carolina, United States - PICO304 | ecosystem: Environmental > Aquatic > Marine > Coastal | place: USA: North Carolina...
TACTTTACCAAAAATTATATGAAAATTATTTCTCTTGATGAAGGTATTATTCCATTTAAGATGTGGGACTTTCAAGAGAAATTAATTAAAGATTTCCACGAAAATAGATTTAACATTGCCAAGCTTCCTAGACAGACTGGTAAATCTACCACAGTGGTTTCTTATCTTTTATATTATGCTATTTTTAACGATAACGTTAATATTGGTATCCTAGCAAACAAGGCATCTACTGCGAGAGACCTATTGGGTCGCCTTCAGTTAGGATATGAAAACTTACCTAAGTGGATGCAGCAGGGTGTTGTTGCGTGGAACAAAGGTAGTATGGAACTTGAGAATGGTTCCAAGATTCTTGCTGCTTCCACATCAGCATCTGCCGTCCGAGGGATGTCATTCAACATTCTATTCTTGGACGAATTTGCGTTCGTTCCAAATCATATTGCAGAAGAGTTCTTCTCTTCTGTGTATCCTACGATTACCTCAGGTAAATCAACGAAGGTTATCATTATTTCAACGCCTTATGGTATGAACCACTTCTATAAGATGTGGCAGAACTCCGTTCAAGGTAAGAGTGATTACGTTCATAATGAAGTGCATTGGTCTCAGGTTCCTGGTAGAGATGCTGATTGGAAAGCACAGACTATTGCGAACACATCTGAGCGTCAGTTCACACAAGAATTTGAATGTAACTTCTTGGGTTCAGTTGATACACTAATCTCAGCGGCTAAACTTCAGGCACTTACATTTACAGAACCAATCAAAAGTAACGCAGGACTGGATGTATATGAAAAAGCACAGAAGGATCACGAATACATTATCACAGTTGATGTCGCAAGAGGCATTGGTGGGGACTACTCCGCTTTTATTGTATATGATATCACTACGATGCCATATCGTATCGTAGCAAAATATAGAAACAACACAATTAAACCTGTACTATTTCCTAGTGTTATATTCCAGGTTTGCAAAGAATATAATAGTCCATACGTCCTGGTAGAAGTCAATGACATTGGCGATAGTATTGCTGCAACTCTCAACTATGATCTCGAATATCCTAACGTCCTTATGTGTGCGATGCGAGGGAGAGCTGGGCAGATTGTTGGACAAGGTTTCTCAGGCAACAAAACACAATTAGGTGTCAAGATGAGTATCACTGTAAAGAAACAGGGATGCGCGAATCTTAAAGCGATTATCGAAGAAGATAAATTACTCTTCGAAGATTATGATATCCTATCTGAACTTACCACATTTATACAAAAGAAACAATCATTTGAAGCAGACGAAGGTTATCACGATGACTTAGTTATGTGTATGGTTCTGTTTGCCTGGTTGGTAATGCAGGACTATTTTAAAGAGATGACCGACCAAGATGTTCGCCGTAGAATCTACGAGGAACAGCGTAATCAAATCGAACAAGACATGGCTCCATTTGGATTTATTGATGACGGATTAGGTGATGATACCTTTATGGATGCTAATGGAGACCTCTGGGCATATGGCGATCAACAGGAAGAAGTTAGCTACATGTGGAACTATTGATTTTAATAAATAATTCTAGATAAATTGGATGTCACGGAGAGTATCACATGGCTAGTCAAGTCTCGCCTGGAGTAGTTATCAGAGAGAGGGACCTTACAAATACCACTATTGTAGGATCTCAGTCTTTGAGAGCAGCATTTGCTGGTGCATTCCAGAAGGGTCCCGTTGAGACCCCTACAGCAATCAACTCACAAAAAGAACTTGTCGATACTTTTGGTGGTCCTGTTGATGCAAACGCAGAAGATTGGTTTGTAGCATCAGAGTTCTTGAACTATGGCGGCCGCCTAGTTGTCTCCAGAGCAATTGATGCTGCAGCAACAACTGCCACTAGTGGTTCTTTCTCAGCAGCAAACCAAGGTTCTTGGGGTAATGATCTCCAAGTAGTTGCTGTTGATAGAGGATACGATCAATCAGTAACTTTCACTGGCGTTCCTTCTGATGTCGCAAATGGTGATACATTAACATTCACTGGTGGCAAGACCGCAAAGATTTATGGATGGGATGCTGTTACTGAATCCGCTTTCCTAGTTGGTGACAAAGTTGCAGTTGGTGATCTAACTCCCGGCAATGCTGGAGTAATTGATACTATCACTAATGTTTCTGCTGGTACTACTCTTCTTGCTGAGGCTAACGAAACATATACCGCTGTTGCTGTTAGTGGTGGAAGTGGATCCGATGCTACAGTTACAGTAGTTAGAGATGGTAATGGCGATATTGATAGCGTAACTCTAGTTAGTGGTGGTCTAGATTATCTCGGCACTGATACTGGTTTAGTTATCGATGGTGCTCTCATTGGTGGTGCTTCGACTACTGACGACGTAACATTTGATGTCGATGCTCTAGTCACACAAATTCCTGTAGCATCCGCAGAAGATTGGTACAGAAATACAACTCTCTCCGTTGGTACATTTAGTCTCAGACTAATTGATATTGGCCCACGTCCAGGTACATCTCAGCAGGGGGATGACCTAGGATTTGACAAAGACGAATTCCACATTGCCGTTGTTTCGAAATCAACTGGTGTTGTTCTAGAAACATTCCAGTATCTATCTAAACTAAAAGGTGGTAAGTCAGCAAATGGTGGAAACACTTACTTCTCCACATTAGTAAATGAGCAGTCTCAAAATGTATCTCTTGGTGCAACACCATTTACTATTGTAGCAGGTTCTGGTATTGACTGGACTGCCGACCCAACGGATTCAGTAGAAGAAGTTTCTGCTGCTCCTGGCGAACTTGCTCTACTAGGAACAGTATCAGTTTCTCTATCTGGTGGTGATGATGCTGAATATGCATATTCAACAGATGCAATTAATGTATTCTCTTCTTATGATGCTACCGACCTAGACTTCATTCTTATGGGTGGTTCAGGTGCTGATGAGTCAGCTACACTTTCAAAGGCATCAAATGCAATTGCAATTGCAAATACAAGAAAAGATTGTATTGCTTTTGTTTCCCCACACAGAGAAAATCAACTTGATTCAAGTAATACACCGCTATCAGCTGCAGATGCAAAAGATAATACTCTTGCATTCTTTGATCAGTTAGCATCCACATCATATGCAGTATTTGATTCTGGTTATAAGTATCTTTATGACCGTTTCAATGACGTATATCGCTACATCCCTTGCAATGGTGATGTTGCCGGATTATGCGTTGCAACCTCCGCTTCTCTAGCAGACTGGTATTCACCTGCTGGACAGAATAGAGGTTCATTACAAAATGCTATTAAATTAGCATACAACCCATCAAGAAATGATAGAGACGAACTCTACACCAGTAGAATCAATCCTATCGTTTCTCTAAGAGGAAGTGGTATCACCCTATTTGGTGATAAGACCGCACTTTACTCACCATCAGCATTCGACAGAATTAACGTTCGTCGTTTGTTCCTTAACATCGAAAGACGAGTTGATGCTCTTGCTCAAGGAGTACTCTTTGAGCAGAACGACGTTCTAACAAGAACCGGTTTTGCTAGTGCTGTATCCTCTTATCTTGCTGAAATTAAAGCAGATAGAGGACTTTCAGATTTCCTTGTTGTGTGCGATGAATCCAATAACACCCCAAGTGTAATTGATCGTAACGAGTTTGTTGCTGATCTTTATCTACAACCAACACGTTCTATTAACTTTGTAACAGTAACACTTACCGCTACTAGAACTGGAGTATCCTTCAGTGAAGTAACAGGTCAGTGATCGTAATTAAACAACAAAACTAGTAAGAGGTAAAAAACAATGGCATCAATGAGTACGTTTATCGGAAAGATTGGTCAGGGCGTAAAACCAAATCAATTCAGCGTTTCAATTCCATATCCTGCCGGAATCGCAGACGTTACTGCCGGTGATGATGAACTAACAAATTTACTTTGTAAGTCAGCAGCACTCCCAGGTTCAAACCTGGGCGTGATTGAAGTTCCTTTCCGTGGTAGAACAATTAAGATCGCTGGTGATAGAACCTTCGATACATGGTCGGCTACATTCTTTAATGATAAGGACATGAAGACCAGAGCATTCTTCGAAGCATGGCTGAATTCGATCAACAGTCATGACGGAAATGCTTCGAGCAATCCTAACCTTACCGGTGAGGCTGCTGGTGCTCAGGGAATTTATTCCACAACCATTAAAGTAAATCAACTCGAAAGAGGTACAGAAGCAGAGAATGCTCAGATTATTAGAACATACGATCTAAAATTTGCTTTCCCAACTTCAGTTTCTCAAATTGATCTTGCTTATGATAGCAATGATCAGATTGAAGAATTTACAGTTGAGTTCCAGTATTCATTCTGGCAGGTAGCCAAAGGTGGTCGTGGTGGTGCTTCTGCTAACCCAGGACTTGAGAACTAATTTACTTCTATAAATAGGTCATAGCACAGTTATAGACCTTATGTTATGAGTAAATTATTTGGATTTCTCATCAACAATCCGGCGGAGCTGAAGGGTCAATCTCCAGTTCCGCCTTCTTCTAATGAAGACATAACCACTGTAGCAGGTGGTTATTTTGGTACATATGTTGATGTAGAAGGTGGAAATGCTAGAAACGAATTCGATTTAATTAAACGCTATCGTGCTATGGCGTTACATCCAGAGATTGATTCTTCTGTGGATGAGATTGTAAATGAGTTTCTAGTTACCGATGCTAATGATGCTCCTGTAGAAATTGAGTTATCTAATCTACAAGCGGGTGCTACACTAAAGAAAAAAATTAGAGATGAGTTTGAATATATTCTTAAACTCCTTGACTTTGATTTAAACGCACATAATATTGTTAGACAATGGTATATTGATGGTCGTTTATATTATCACAAAGTTGTAGATCTTGCCAATCCAACTAAGGGTATCACTGAACTAAGACAGATTGATCCTCTTAAAATTAAAAAAGTTAGACAGAAGATTGGCAAAGATGAGCAAACAAAACACACTATCCAAGGCAGTGCTTTGGAGTATGACTGGGGTGAGTACATTGATTACTATGTCTATAATCCTAAAGGTTTTGGTGGTAATCTACCTGCAGTAACTGGAACCTCTGACTATGGTATTAGTCAAGGTGTGAGGATTGCGGCAGATGCTATTACATACTGTGGTTCCGGACTGCAGGACATGACTAAGAAAATGACTCTTAGTTTCTTGCATAAGGCAATCAAAGTACATAATCAGTTGCGTATGATTGAGGATGCGATTGTTATCTATCGTTTATCACGCGCACCAGAAAGAAGAATTTTTTACATTGATGTTGGTAATTTACCTAAGGTAAAAGCAGAGCAATACCTTAGAGATGTGATGAATCGTTATCGTAATAAACTTGTTTATGATGGTAACACTGGTGAAATCAGAGATGACAAAAAGCATATGTCAATGCTTGAGGACTTCTGGCTTCCTCGTCGTGAGGGTGGCAGAGGAACTGAAATCTCTGTACTCCCAGGCGGACAAAATCTTGGAGAACTCAAAGACCTTGAGTATTTCAAGAAGAAACTTTACAACTCACTTAACCTACCACCTTCACGTCTAACTGACGACAACAAAGGATTCAATCTTGGTAAAACAACTGAGGTACTTAGAGATGAACTAAAATTCACTAAGTTTATCGGTCGTCTCCGTAAGAGGTTTGGTGAAATCTTCAATGATATGTTGAAGACACAACTTATTCTCAAGCGTGTTATTACTCCCGACGATTGGGAAGAGATGAAGGAGCATATTCAATATGACTTCCTCTTCGACAATCACTTTAACGAACTCAAAGAAGCAGAACTTAACTTACAAAGAATTCAGATTGCCACACAGTTTGATCCGTTTGTTGGTAAGTATGTTTCTATTGAGTGGATTCGCAAGCACGTTCTCCAGCAAAGTGAGAAGGAATATAAGGAGATTGATAAGCAAATGAATGCCGAGATTAATCTTGGTCTTGCTATGTCACCTGCTGATATTAATACATTCGATATGATGGATAGACAGAATGATGCTTTTGCTCCTGAGTTAGAAGCACAATCAGCTGCTGACGATCATGAAAGGGAAATGGATGCGGCAGATGATGCTCATGAGAAAGAACTACAAAAAATTAAGGCTACACCTAAACCTAAACCTAGTTCTTCGTCTAAATAAATAATACTGATAATCAATTATAGTTATGTCTGATACTAATCAATCTCTAGAGAAGGCAGTGGATGCTATTTCAAATGGCGACCGCGCAACTGCTATTGATCTTCTCAATGATGTGATGCTTGCTAAATCGTCTGAAGTTATTGACACCTACAAACAAGTAGTTGCTCAAACAATGTATGACGAAATTATGGATAATACCACAGAGGAACCAGAAGAATGAAACTAATTACAGAAGGAAATTTTGAACACGTTCAGATTCTCACTGAAGAGTCTGAGGGCAAAAAGAATCTGTATATTGAAGGAGTATTTCTTCAGTCCGAGATTAAAAATCGTAATGGTAGAATTTATCCACTATCAGTTCTAGAGAGAGAAGTTGATAGATATAACGAAGAGTATGTAAAGTCTGGTAGAGCAGTTGGAGAACTGGGACACCCTGATGGTCCAACTATCAACTTACATCTTATCTCACATAAAATTACATCCCTAAGAAAAGAGGGAAATAATTTTATTGGTAAAGCAAAAATTCTAGAGTCAATGCCACAAGGTGCATTGGCAAAGAATCTAATTAATGAAGGTGTGAAGCTAGGAGTTTCCTCCCGAGGTATGGGTTCCCTAGAAGAAAAGAATGGTGCTAATTATGTTCGTGACGATTTTATGCTCGCCACTGCTGCTGATATTGTAGCAGATCCTTCCGCTCCTGATGCATTTGTTAATGGAATCATGGAAGGTAAAGAATGGGTATGGGAAGGTGGCATCCTAAAGGAACGCCACATTTCAGAAATGAAGCGCAGCATAGATACTGCTCCATCACATGAGCTCCAAGAGCGCATTGTGAAAGCGTTTGAGGCGTATGTCTCAAACAAATTAATTTAATAAATAACTACAGCACTAAATATCAAAGTTAAGAGGGAAACTCAGATGTCAGATATGTTAAACGAAAAGTTTGGTGAGTTTGTAACTCAGAACAATTTGATGGAAAGTATGCCAACAATGACAGCGGAACCCGCTCCAACTGTGAAGGCAGACGTAATTCCTGGTTCTGGTTCGGACCCATCCGCTGTTTCGGGTGATCCCCAGCAGCGCAATACACCAGCAAAAGAACCAGCTCCTACAGTTGGAGCGGATAAGGCATATGGTGCAAAGGCACCTACAGATCTAGGTGGCAGCACATCCGCCCCACTTCACAGCAATGATGAAGATGGTGAAGAGAATCCTGGTGCTAAAGCAGCTGCTCCCGTTTCCCCCGTATCTGGAGATCCCCAACAACGTCACGGCAATCATCACCCTGACCCCGCCCCTACCGTTGGTGCTGACGTAGCATATGCTACATCCGTAGGTCCTGCGGTAACATATCCTATCAAACCATCATTCGAAGGATTTGATGTATCTGATGACGTAAGAGCACTCACAGAAGGTCTAGAATTAACTGAAGAGTACAAAGAGAAGATTGCAACCATCTTCGAAGCAGCAGTTAAGGCTAAGATTTCTGAGGAGTACGACAAGCTTGTAGAACACTTTGCCACTGAACTTGATAAGCAAGTATCGACTGCTAAGGCAGAAATTAGCGAGGAAGTTGATGGCACAGTGAACTACGCTATTAACCGCTGGTTGGAAGAAAACCAAGTAGCGATTGATCGTGGTATCAAAAACGAACTTAATGAGGAACTCATTTCCGGTTTCCTTAATGTATTAAGTGCGAACCACGTCAATATTCCCGACGACAAAGTTGATGTCGTAGAAGGAATGGCTGAAACTATTCGTGAAATGGAAGACCGCCTTAACGAGCAAGTTAAGAGCAACATTGAAATTAGTAAGCAACTCTCTGAAGTAAAAAGCGTTGTAATTCTGAACCAAGTTTCAGAAGGTCTAGCTGATACTCAGAAAGAAAAACTAGCAGCACTTGCTGAGGGTGTAGATTTCAAATCCGTAGAGGATTACACAAAGAAACTCACCACTATCCGCGAGTCTTATTTTAAGACCGAGGCAGTCAAGTCTGCAGTTGATGAAAATCCAGTTGAAATTTCCGAGGAGATGTCACCAAGAATGGCGGCATATGCCAAGGCACTTCGCACCTGGAATTCGTAATTGTAAAACGTACACTTTAACACAGAGCAAAAAAAATGTTGAATTCAACACCTAAGGCTCTAGTAGAAAAGTGGTCACCTATTCTTAACGAAGGCGAGTCTATTCAAGATAAGCATAAGAAAGCAGTAACCGCTCAACTACTAGAAAACACAGAACGCATGATCCGCGAAGAGCGCGGTATGCTATCAGAAGCAGGCAACACCATCGGTGGTCTAAATGCTACCGGTGGAGCACTCACTGGTGGATCCATTGGTGATACCCCAGAGACAGGCGGACTTGCTGGTTTCGACCCAATTCTAATTGGTCTTGTTCGTCGTGCAATGCCTAACCTAATGGCATATGACATCTGCGGCGTTCAACCAATGAGCGGTCCTACTGGACTCATCTTCGCAATGAAGTCGCACTATCAAGCACAAGGTTCCGGTCTTCGTAACGGTCCTGAAGCACTCTATAACGAGCCAGACTTCAACTTCTCTGCTAACGCAACTGGTGGTCCTACCACTTATGACGTTAATGGTGACGCAACTAACGGTTACGATCCTGCAACCGAAGGTGCTTCCCCACTAGGAACCGTTAATCCTTCAACTCCTGGTGCTAACCCCGGCATCCTCAATGACGGTGGTTCATACGATCCTACCCGTCCTGCTGATGGAACCGCCGCTCAGCGTCAAGGTTCCCTCGGACTTGAGAGAGAAGTTGCTGAAACTCTAGGTTCTGGTTCTAATCTATTCAACGAGATGTCATTCTCGATTGAAAAGACTAGCGTATTCGCTAAGACCAGAGCACTCAAGGCAGAATACACCCTAGAACTAGCACAAGACCTCAGAGCAATCCATGGTCTTGATGCAGAAGGCGAGCTCGCTAACCTTCTTTCTAGCGAGATTCTTGCTGAAATCAACCGCGAAGTTGTTCGTACTGTATATACAGTTGCTAAGCCTGGTGCCCAAAACAACGTTGCTACACCAGGTATTTTCGACCTAGACGTTGATTCGAACGGTCGTTGGTCCGTTGAGAAGTGGAAAGGTCTCATGTTCCAAATGGAGCGTGATGCTAACGCTATCGCACAACAGACCCGTAGAGGCAAGGGTAACTTCATGATCACCTCTGCTGACGTTGCTTCCGCAATGGCAATGGCAGGTGTTCTTGACTACTCCTCAGGTCTAAACGGTGCAGGTGGTCCCGCTATTGGCGAAGTCGATGACACCGGTAACCTCAGAGTAGGTACAATGAACGGACGCATCGCAGTCTATATCGATCCATATTCTTCTAACGTATCTGACCATCACTACTATGTGATGGGTTATAAGGGTTCTTCACCATATGACGCAGGTCTATTCTACTGCCCATATGTTCCCCTCCAGCAGCTACGCAGCATCGATCCTAACACCTTCCAGCCCAAGATTGCGTTCAAGACCCGCTACGGCATGGTCAGCAACCCATTCGTCCAGCGTGAAGACAATAACGGTGCTATCCTACCTGATCAGGATAACCTCACACCTGGTATCAACCAGTACTACAGAAGAGTTAGAGTTACTAACCTTATGTGATTTGTATTCACAAATAGACACAGACCTCCCGCAAGGGGGGTCTTTTTTTATACATAGTTGTAATTGCTTAAGTACTTGTGCCTAGAAATACTATGACTAGAGACGAGATTAAAAATTTTGTTTTGAAGTGTAAAAATGAACTTTATAATGGAACGCATATGAATAAAGGTGGAGAGTGGCATGATGGAGCACACTACGAACTAAACAGAATTCTCGACAAAATAGATGAGTATGCAAGATGAGGATCTACTAGAGTTACTAGAGAGAGTCAATAAATATAGAATGGATATCCTATTTGAAGAACCCTGCCCCTTGTATGAGGTAGAAGACTACTTATGGGAGGACTATCATAGGGAATCATAATGTCTAACTGGTATAACAAACAACCAAGAAACAGAAATTTCTTATCCCCACAGGGATTTAAGATGGAGTTTGAAATTTTTCCAGACACAGAGTTTTTTTGTCAAGCAGTTAATTTTCCTGATATTTCAGTTCCATTTACTGAAGTACCAACTAGGTTTAGATCCTTTCCTATTATTGGTGGGGGTGGTGTAAGTTACGGAGACTTGCAAGCTACCTTTATTATTGATGAAGATATGCATAATTATGCTGAAATATTTAATTGGATACGGAACAACGGTCAGTCTGAAAATACAGCACCGTTAAATCTGTCAGGAGCACAACTTACAATCCTTACATCAAATTTTAATGCAAACCTTGTAGCAGACTTTCAATACTTATTCCCATACTCCTTGTCTCAAATTCAATTTGATGCTACAATAGGAGAGGAGAGTGTTGTTACGGCACAGGCATCATTCAAGTATGCCCAAATGAGTTTCCGTGATAAAGATTTTAAAGTATATGACACAAATTGAAAAACTTGCTAAATTATTTGACCGTATAAAAGAAGAATGGAAGAAAGATAGTCAGATTGATTTTGAAATTAAGGATGGGGTATACGCTGAGAACCTAAGTGTTATCTCGTTAGACACTCCTTTTCAGCACAATAAATACTTAAACCATCATAGCGATCTTTCATTAATGAAGGTGTCGCTGGAGTTTGAATTTAGAAAACTCATCAGAGAGAAGCGAGAGTATTACGGAGGGGAGGCAGACGCAAAAGTATATGCTGAGAAACCATTTGGTGCCAGCATCAAGACTTCTGAAAAGATGAGGGTATATCTAGATTCGGATGAAGATATTCTAGACATAGAAAGCAGAATTAAGTTAATCGATGTGATGCTTAATTATCTTGATAATGTAATGAAGATGATCACCCAGCGAAACTACCTTGTAAAGAACGCAATTGAATGGGAGAAATTTACTAATGGGTTATAATGTCTGTCATCACCATTCAGAAAAAGAACGAGGTTTACTTCAAAGTAATAGGTGAACCACACGTCCATCAGGAACTATCAGACTACTTCACATTTGAACTTCCTGAGGCAAAGTTTCTAAGACGCAATCCTAGGTATCGACACTGGGATGGAACTATCCGCCTGTACTCTCCCGGTACAGGTGAGATATATTGTGGTCTCTTATCTCAGATACAAGACTTTGCTGAGAAGAGGTCATATGATATTGAGTATGTTGGCAATAAGTATTACGGCGATGTAGTAGAGACGAACGATGCTACTGCTCGCGGTATCAAAGGATTTATGAAAGATATCTCTAAGGTCAAACCTAGAGACTATCAGTATGACACAGTGTATAAAGCTATCAAGAACAATCGCGGTCTGTTTGTATCTCCAACAGGTTCCGGTAAGTCTCTGATGATTTATTCTCTTGTGCGTTGGTATTATGAAAGTGGTTCTAAAATTCTAATCATTGTGCCTACCACATCTCTTGTAGAACAGATGGTGAAGGACTTCAAAGATTATGGTTGGAATGCTGACGACCATATGCATCAGATTTATTCTGGTAAGGACAAGAACACAAAGAAAGATATTATTATTTCTACTTGGCAATCACTCTACAAGTTTCCTAAGTTATACTTTGATGACTTTGATTGTGTAATTGGTGATGAGGCACACCTCTTTAAGGCAAAGTCTCTCACTGGTCTGATGACTAAACTACACAATGCTAAGTATCGTTTTGGATTTACTGGAACACTAGATGGTAGTAAGACACACAAGTGGGTTCTAGAAGGATTGTTCGGACACTGTGAGAAAGTAACTCGCACTGATGATCTAATTCAAAAAGGATATCTATCTAACCTCAGAATTAAATGTCTGGTTCTTCGTCATGAATATCAATACTTTAATGACTATCATGAGGAGATGGAATATATTATTTCTCATCAACAGAGAAATAATCTTATCAAAAATTTAGTTAAAAACCTAGATGGTAATACTCTTGTGCTATTCAACTATGTGGAGAAGCACGGGGAACCATTATACGAAATGATAAATAATAGTGTAGATCCTGGACGCAAAGTATTCTTTGTATCTGGTGCTACTGATACTGAAGACAGAGAAGAGGTTAGGGAAATTGCAGAGAAAGAAGACAATGCCATTATCGTTGCTTCTTATGGAACATTCTCTACTGGCATTAACATCAAGAGACTACATAACATCATCTTCGCCAGTCCTTCCAAGTCCAGGGTTAGAAATTTACAATCAATTGGTCGAGTCCTTAGAAAAGGCGACGGCAAAGCGATAGCAACACTATATGATATATCTGATAATATCTCTACTAAAGGCAGAGAAAATTATACACTTCGTCATCTCTACGAACGTTTAAAGATCTATCAAGAGGAGAATTTTAACTATGAAATCATTAAGATTAAATTGACATAATGGAAGAACCATTTTACGCAGTTATAAAACTGAAGACAGGGGAAGAGTTAGTAGCTCAAGTTTCTTATGCTACTGAAGATGGACTACTAACTCTTCAAGACCCTATGGTTGTTGAACCTATGCAGCAAAAGAAAGGTCGTCAGAACATAGAAGGATTTGTATTAAAAGATTGGATTTATGCTTCTTATGATGATTTCTTTTTTATCAGTCTAGAAGATGTATTAACTATGTCTGAACTGGATGAAAATATAAAAAACTTTTACATTAACACTGTAGAAAATAAATCTGCACCTATCAATATACCTGACAATACAAAAATTGATATGGGAACTTATGGCAACAGTGGTGCACGCCAATTTCTACCAGACCTGAGTGAAAAAGGGTATTTAGGTTCAGTACAAGCAATGAAACAAATCCTAGAAGAACTCTACAAGAAGTCCTAGCTTTAAAGCTTATAGTTCTTTATCTCTCGGACATACTTATTCTAGTGTAGTTTCTGAGGTTTGTCAAGCCCCTTGACACAGATCCATCCATATGTTATAGTATTAAAATAATCCGTCAGACCAAGATGCAATATGTCAAAGGCAAAAAGCAAAGAGTATTACGTCAATAATAAAGAGTTTCTAGATGCTCTAATTGAGTATAAAAATAAATGTAAAGAAGCAGAAGAAAACGGTACTCTTAAACCACGCATTCCCAATTACATTGGTGAGTGTTTTCTTAAAATTGCAACGCATCTTTCTTACAAACCAAATTTTGTAAATTATATGTTCAGAGAAGAAATGATCTCTGACGGTATTGAAAATTGTGTGCAGTATATTTCTAATTTTAATCCAGAAAAATCAAAAAATCCTTTTGCTTACTTTACTCAAATTATTTGGTACGCTTTTTTGAGAAGAATTCAGAAAGAGAAAAAGCAACTCGATATTAAAACAAAAATTGTTGAGAAAACAGGATTTGAACATCTTATGTATACAGATAAATTTGATGGTGACATGGCAGGCATGAATCATAGTTACTCAGACATGACATCTATTAAAGAAAATATTGAAGTTAGAATGGAAAACCGATGACAATTGCACTTATCACAGATCAACACTTGGATGGACGTAAAGGTTCTGGTGTGTTTTGGAATTACTTTGAAAAATTTTATGAAAATGTATTCTTCCCTTATCTAAAAAAGAATAACATCACCACAGTGATTGATCTAGGTGATACGTTTGACAATCGTAAATCAGTAGATTTTAATGTTCTACAGCGCGTCAAGAAAAAATATTTCGATGTGCTACAGGATATGGGTATCGAACTACATATGATACTGGGAAACCACGATACCTATTACAAGAACACGAATGAAGTTAATTCTCCAGATCTGCTTCTATGTGATTATAATAACATTACTGTATATAATGAACCTACCACAGTAATTATAGAAGACACACCCATTGCTCTTCTCCCCTGGATTAACGCAGGCAATCTCAATCAGACCATGGAGTTTATTGATGAGACACCTGCTAAGGTTGCTATGGGACATCTAGAACTGAATGGGTTTGAAGTTACACCTGGCATGAAAATGGATCATGGTATGGACCCATCACTCTTTGCTAAGTTTGACAAAGTATTCTCAGGTCACTTCCACCACAAGTCTAAGAAAGGAAACATTCAGTATCTAGGCAATCCTTATCAGTTGTTCTGGAATGATTGTGATGATGCTAGAGGGTTTCATACCTTCGACCCACCCACACAAAAACTTAAGTATCACAAAAATCCATATGTGATATTCAAGAAGCTCTACTACAATGATGTCGAGAAATGTCAGTATAATTTTGATGAGTACAAAGATTGTTTTGTCAAAGTTATTGTAGAGCACAAAACAAACTACGCTCAGTTTGAAGTTTTGATTGATGGTCTCCAGAAAGCAGGAGCGCATGATATTAAAATTCTAGAGACTCTCGTAGAAGATGATACGATGGATGACGCAGACCTTGAAGTCAAAGATACTGCAACGCTTCTCAATGAATATATTGATGAGGTCGAAGTATCCGTAGATAAGACTATGCTAAAAAATCTTATGAGAAACCTATATATTGAAAGTCTAGAAGTAGTATAATGTATATTATTACGCTGGAAGATAGAGAAGAAGGTGTGTATTCAATCGCTTCAGAAGAAGGCGATTATATTATTCCGGTTTTCGAACAAGAAGAAGATGCTGAACGTTATTATTACATGCTCGAAGCGGGAAATACAGAATACCCACCTCTTCAAATTTTTCAGATAGACGGTTCAAATTTTATTAAGATCTGTGAGCAGAAGGATCAAATGTATGCTATAATAACCAAAGACGACCTGCTGATTCCACCTGAAAATGAAGATTAATTATGATTTGTTTTGAAACAATTAGATGGAAAAATTTCCTCTCTACTGGAGCACAATGGACTGAAGTAAATCTTAATAGTAATAAGACCACACTTATTGTCGGACAAAACGGAGCAGGCAAATCAACCATCTTGGATGCATTGACTTTTTCACTCTTTGGGAAACCATTCCGTAAGATTAATAAACCGATGCTACCTAACAGCATCAACATTACGGACTGCAAAACTGAGATTGAATTCTCAATTGGTAAAAATCAATTTAAGATTGTTCGTGGTATCAAACCAAACATCTTTGAGATTTACCAGAACGGAGAGATGTTAGACCAATCTTCTAGTGCTGTGGATTACCAGAAGCAACTAGAGCAGAACATCCTGAAGATGAACTACAAGTCATTCACTCAAATTGTGGTGCTTGGTTCTTCCACCTTTGTTCCATTCATGCGTCTGCCTCTAGCACAACGTCGTGAGATTATTGAGGACATCCTTGATATTCAAATCTTCTCTGTGATGAATAACAAACTCAAGGAACAATACAAACTCACCAGTGATCGTGTAAAAGACCTTGGATACGAATCTGAATCCACACTGGAGAAGATTGGTATGGGTGAGAAGTTCATCAAACAATTAGAGGATGAAGCAGACAAAGTTATCTTCGACAAGACTGAGTTTCTTAACACAAACATGTCTAGACATGGCCAACTCACAGCTACACAAAACCTGTTGATTGATGACCTGTCTCAAATAACTCATAACATTCAAAAGGTTGCGTTTGATAAATCTAATCTCAAAAAACTTAACTCGATGCGTGGTAAGTTTGAAGGTAAAATCGAACAGACACAAAAAAATGTTAAGTTCTTCAATGACAACGATACTTGCCCTACCTGTACTCAGAGTATTGAAGAGACAATCCGGTCTAACGAACTTTTTAAACTTAATCAGTCTGTAGATAAACTATCATCTGGATTGGAACAATTGATACAACAGATATCAGTTGAAGAAGAGAAAGAGTCTGAACTACAATCTCTTGTGACATTGCAGCAGCAAGTCAATGCTGACCTACAAACAAACAAGAAAGAGATTGAGTTGAATAAACGCTCCATCGAGAGATTGGAAAGCGAGATTAGAAATCTACAGAACACTAAGAACAGCAAGGGTGAGGCACATGAGAAATTGGAATCTCTTAAGAAAGATTACGAAAACCTTAAGGAGAACCTAGTACAGGTTAAAATAGAGAAGGAATGTATGACCGCTGCTGGCGTACTACTGAAAGACAACGGTATCAAAACCAGAATCATTAAGAAGTATTTGCCTACGATGAATAAACTCATCAACCAGTATCTACAATCCCTTGACTTCTATGTAAATTTTACGCTGGATGAAAACTTTGAGGAGACTATTAAATCTAGATTCAGGGACACTTTCTCTTACGAATCCTTCAGCGAAGGAGAGAAAGCTCGTATTGATATCGCTCTGTTGCTTACTTGGCGTTCTGTCGCTAAACTTAAGAATAGTGTGGATACTAACCTCCTCATTCTAGATGAAATCTTTGATGGGTCTCTAGATAGTATGGGTACGGGTGATCTAGGTTGGATACTTCGCAACTTCGATGACAACACAAACGTATTCGTTATCAGTCATAAAGAACAGATGAACGATAAGTTTGAAAGAACACTCACTGCTGAGAAAATTAAAAACTTCTCTGTCCTCAAGGAGACAGTTAATGAAGTGGCATAGGGGGGCTTGTCGCCCTCCTTTTTTTGTGTCATATTACATTCATACGAAACGAACCGCATGAATACCAAAGAAATTGACGGTGCTATCGCCCGCCTGCTTGCCACTGAAAACCTTGTTGTAGAGCACCGCAATGTGCCTACTGCATCCTTCGACGTGGAGGATCGTATTCTGACCCTGCCTAACTGGGACTCTACTCAGGATGTGTATGACATGCTTGTGTCTCACGAAGTGGGTCATGCTCTCTTCACTCCTACTGAGTGGACTGGTGTGGTTGATTTTCCTAAGTCTTATTTGAATGTTGTTGAGGATGCTCGCATTGAGAAGATGATGAAGCGTAAGTTTCGTGGTCTTGCTCGTTATTTCAGTGCTGGTTATTCTGAACTGGTTGAGAAAGATTTCTTTGGCACTAAAGATGCTGACCTCGCCAAAGAATATAATCTGATTGACCGTATCAATCTTCACGTTAAGATTGGTCCCTTCGCTATGATTCCTTTCACTGCTGAGGAGCAGGTGTGGGTTGAACGTACAGAAAATCTTGAAACCTTTGATGAAGCAGTTGAACTCGCCAAAGCTATCTACAACTGGACTAAAGAACAGAAAGAGGTAGAGGAAGAAACTCAAGAAGTTCAGGTTCAGCAAAGCGATGAAGGTAATCCTGTAGATGAAATGCAGGGTGACGAGCAACAGAAACCTGGTGAAGGTGACGATGATGCTGACCTTGATACTCCTTCCTATAGCAACGAAGAAGATCAACCTGAAGAAGATGTTGATTTTGATTCAGCAGGTCCTGCTGCTCCTAGTGCTGATGATGTTAAAACTCAAGATGAGTTTGACAAGCAACTTGATAGTCTCATTAACAAATACTCTGGTGGTAGGCAACGCTACGTCGAACTGGGTGAATTTGTCTGGGATGATGTAGTTGTTGATTGGTCTGAAGTTCACGAACATATCGATACTTTCCAGCGTCCTATTCTTGAAGATAGACCTGAAGCATATTCTTTTGCTGATAAACTCTTCAATGAGTTTATGTCTGGGTCTCGTAAGAGTGTGAATTATCTCGTTAAAGAGTTCGAGATGAAGAAGTCTGCTGATGCATATGCTCGCACCTCAGTTTCTAAAACTGGAGTGATTGATACCAACAAACTTCATACTTACTCTTACAATGATGACATCTTCAAGCGTGTGACTTCTGTTGCTGACGGCAAGAATCATGGTCTTGTGTTTGTACTTGACTGGTCTGGTTCTATGTCTGAAGTTCTGTTGGATACTCTGAAGCAACTGTTTATGCTGACTGAGTTTTGTAAGAAAGTTCAGATTCCTTTTGAAGTCTATACTTTTACTAACGAATACTATTGTGTTCGTGAATCTGACGACCTAAACAGGTCTAACTTTCTTCGTATTGGACTTGAGGATCGTAAGATTCACATTAACAAATCTTTCAACATGGTTAATGTGCTGTCCTCTCGCGCTAGCACTCGTCAGTACAAGCACCACTGCCTCAATCTTTGGCGTGAAGGTGTAAGTCAGCGATACTATACTGATGGAACTGCCACTCCCGGCATGTCTCTTTCAGGCACTCCTCTTAATGAAGCTATCATTTCTTTGAATTGGATTCTTCCTAAATTTAAGAAAGAGAATGGTCTTCAGAATGTGAATGCTGTTATCCTTACTGATGGTGAATCCCAGACCGCTATGTATGGATTTAAAGCAGGTGATGAAGAACTTGGTGATGTTCGGATGCGTTCCTATCGTCTTGATGGTGGATGTATTCTCCGTGATCGTCAAACTGGTCGCACTTATTCCAAGTTTAATGAAGGTTGGTCTGAAGTAACTAACACGTTTATTCAGCAAGTTCGTGATCGTAATCCTGGTGTCAGTGTCATGGGTATCCGTGTTATTGATAATGGATTTACATCTTTCGTTCGTCAGTATGCTGGATGGCGTGAAGATTTTGCCAATCTACAAAACGAGTAT
>Ga0213859_10000462_pt1 | contig 18529 bp, 22 predicted proteins | sample PICome_2_FD_160133 | JGI IMG/M metagenome (GOLD analysis project Ga0213859, IMG submission 160133) | Coastal seawater microbial communities near Pivers Island, North Carolina, United States - PICO304 | ecosystem: Environmental > Aquatic > Marine > Coastal | place: USA: North Carolina...
TTGCTGTCAGCACTGTGATTTCATCATTATATACAACACTTTCATTTTCACCTTCTAGTGTATTGTTTCCAGGCTTTACAGTGTATTCAAATGTTTTGCTTGCTTTGTACCAAATAATTTTGCCATCGTCTGGTCCCCAAGTTTGATTTATTTTTACAAAGTCTGTTTCGTAATGGTAAAAGTCAGTGTGTATAGGAACTTTACCTCCATTAGGTGGTGTATAAAAACATTCTATCATCAATAATTTCATATCAAATTGTGCTAAAAAATCTACCATATTTTGGTCATAATGATTTGGTAAATGCTGTTGCATCACTGCTCGTTGATTAGTATCAAAAAGATCCGGCTTTTTGATTTCAAACGGCAGATTGATATATCTGTGATATTGATTATAAAAGTTTTCCAAAATCAATTACCTCACATTGTCTACTTATGTCCTTTACAAAAAATGCACATAGTGGATCGTTGCCATCTGTGATAGGCACACTCAACAATTGTCCATTTTTCATTTTAGGAAAAAACCATTTTACATCATTGTAAAAATTTACTATTTCAATTTTACCAAAACTTGGCTGATAACTACTTAGAGGATTAAACAAATAACTTTCAAATCCACGTTCATTTAAACTAGTTATAGGCAATACTTCTAAATCACTACCTGCATCACTACACCCTACAGCAATGCACCAATCTAATGGCATAGTAATTTGATTACCATTGATTTCTATTACTGCTGCTGGCGAATTAATACTTTCTAAAAAAATTAAAGGTACAAAAAAGAAATCTGGGTCTTGTGGGTTACTGTTGTCAAGAACACTAAATCTCATAGTGTCATCTACTTCATCAGGTAAAGTATTTAAATTAAAACTTTTATTATCTAGCGTAAGTATATTCATTTAATTCCAATCCACTTTTTCTATTGTGAATGGGTACTGCGCCTCCTTGTAAAATTTCTTTCTTTGGGTAAGGTGCCGCTTCGCAAACTTACAAGTGCTTGTAAGATCCCATATTTGCACGAAGTCTTTGTCCTTTGCCTTTCTTACGCCTCTACCTATACTTTGAATTACCCTAACAAAAGACTTGCCAGGCTCAATGAGCACAAGATTAAAGATACGAGGTATATTGATACCAACAGCCGCAACCCCATAGGTAGCAATGACCACCTGATTATCGCCCGTATTAATATCGTCATACGCATCTTTTCTATCCTTTAATTTCACATCGCCTTTAACAAACGTTGATCCTGGTATAAGTTCTTGTAGCATCTCGCCTGCTGAGATTCTATCTACTAGTATTAGTGTGTTGCCTGATTCTTTTACACTGTTTAATAATTTGCCTATATATTCAATTCTTGCTGTATTTGTTGTTAAGTATTTTAATTCTTCTTGATAATTGCTATGTGCTACTGTATCCATTAGTTGCACAATATTAACATGACATGCACTTAGCACGCCTTTGTCTTGTAATTCTTTTGCTGTAATTTCGCCAATAACTGGACCTAAACTTGCGTGTATTGATTCAAACTCAAACTTCTCTTTAGGTACTGTGCCTGTTAGTCCCCAACGAATAGGAGCATTACGCAGGTTGCGTGTAAGTAAGTTTTTAAGTACTTCTGCTTTTGCTTGATGTACCTCATCTACAATAACAGTACTAACACCTTCCAAAAACTCTGCTAGGCTTAATACTGCTTCACCGTCTTTGTGTCGCTTGTCTAATATGTTCAAACTTTGCCAAGTACAAATGGTGTGTGTCTTATTCAGCATTTTTCTATCGCCAAAATACACACCTACATCTAATCCACAGTTAATATAGTCTTCTTCTGTTTGTTCAACTAGACTTTTGTTTGGTACAATAACAAGACTGCGTCCATACTTTTCACTCATGTGTGATAGTGTAGCAGTTGTAATAGTTTTACCTGCGCCTGTTGCAATCTGTTGTAGGCTTTGCGGATTGTTTGCAAAGTTGTTGATTGCTTCTACTTGGTAGTCACGCAGAATGATTTCTTCGCCTTCTGCAGGATGCCCTTTGGGCCAGCACACACCTTGATCAGCCCAATAACGTTCTGTGACTTGATCAAAACTCAAATCAATAGGATGGCGTCTGTCTTCAATATCAACTATTTGAACATTGTTTTTTGCAAGTACTTCAGTAACCACATCCAGATGATTAACATAGCCAGTACCACCAATACCAAAAAAAGCAACTTTGCCGTCCCACCTACCAAGTTTATACTGTGGCATATATCTTGCGTATGGCACATCAAACTTGAGAGCATTTGATAACTTTCGCCGTACATCTACATCTAGTCCTTCTAACTTGATATTGACTTCATCTTCAATTATAAGTTTACAAGTAGGCACTTGCAGTTCTCCTAAATAAACTTAAACTTTTGTCATGGTATATTACACAGTCACAGTATAAGTTGATGTACAAATTAACGTTACCGTTGCATCTATTGCTAGTTTTACCTATTGCACAAATTGGATTAAAATCTGTTTGTAATAAAACTTTTGGTAATTTATTCTTTTTAATATACACTATTTGTGTTGTATTGTCAACCCAATTGTTTAATCCGTGTTCTTTAACATAATCGTTCACTGCTGCATTTGTTGTGTCTTTGTTATCAATCCTAAACAGCACACTTTGTTTGCTATTAGGAATAAAATCAAATCCACTGTGTATTTGTTTTAATTGTGGATAGCTCATATCCTCGTCAATTAACACAAGCAACGGAAATCTATCTAGTTCTGCAACTGCTTGTGCAACTTCGTGAAATTTATGATCATCAGGATTTACACATATATCGTGTTCTAATCTGTATGCAATTTTCTCAGTTAATGTTTCTTGCAGATTTTTTTGTTTTTTGTATCCGTAACGCAATCCTCTATCTGCTTGTTGTAACACTGATAACTTATCAATTTCTTGTGTCACAGATTCGGGCAAACAATCGTATGTATTAAAGTTGCTGTTTTTTATTTTGTCAACCTTTTCGTAGTATGCTTTTATTTCATCTTGTATTTCAAAATTTCTATTTTGTAAAACGCTAACAATAGCATGTACATTTTTTGGAGTAAATTTGTAGTAGTGTTCGTGACTGCCTTTTTTATGAAAATATTCAGTGTGTGTTATTTGTAAGCTATCAATTTTTACAATATCTTTCTTGCTAAATGGAAAACGTATTTTAATCCATTTCCAGTTACTCTTATAACTTTCATGTACTGTATCATGTCCATAAACATCAATAGTATCTACAAGTTTTATATATTTGCTTCTATCAATAGTGCGTAGCGGAATTTTAGTTGGTAGATCTTCAATACTTACATATTCTTGAATTTTTTTCAAAACTAATGCATATTGTCTGTCAGTCAGTCCAATACCTCTAACAGTTTGTTTGTATATACTATAGTATATGGCATCTACAGATTGTAGCGAGTTTAATTTTTCTTTGCATATATATTCAAGATATTCTTCAATGTATGTCATAGTGTTACTATAACACTTTAAAGTTTAGGTGTCAATCTCTTCAGTGGCAAGCCTGCTGCTATTTCTTCAACAGTGTATTCAGTCCAAGCATAATCATTTAGCCATTGTGTTCTATCTGGTGTTTGTGTATATTCTATCAAGTTCAAATCATGTCCTGCTACATCATAAGCAAGACTACTAGGACCAACAATAGCAGGAACCCCGTTGATGACACTATGAATCCCAGGATTGCTGCTCCAACTAACAGTGCAATATACATTATCAAAGCCCATATCAAAATCGTCATATGTTCCTCCTATGTGTCTAGGTTCTTGTCTATAAACATATTTAAGGCCGCTTTCAATATGCTCTAATCTACAACGTGGATGTGGTCTAAATATAATCGGTCTGTCTGTGTGTTTGCGTATTGTATCATATGTTTGTAAAAACCAGTTGCTCATACTTGGCATATCTCGCCATTGCAAACTTTTATCATGCTGTCCGCATATTAATATATGCTCTCCATCCTTGCGCCAAGGTTTTAATTTTATTTTGAGCGAAATAGCACGATCACTGCTATTCCCATCATTACCAAAGAAACCATCACGATTAATACCATTAAGTCCTACCTTCCAAGTTGTGCCACGCTGTATACCGCCAACTTCTAATACTATAACTTTTTTACCAGTTTTTGTATAATAATCCCATATAGGCTTGTTGCCTGTCATGCGTCCATTAAACAACACACTCCATATAACAGCAACATCGCTGTGCATACTATCTTCTTCTATAGTGTGTCCTGCTTTCCGTAAGCTGTGTTCAAACGCTTCAAACACAGGCTTGCTGTTCATTGCACCATATTCTTTGAATAAACTAAATCTCACGGTTAAATACTCCAGTATTATATTTAACCAAGGACAGTACCGTGCAAACAATTTCTTTTGTATCCACATTTCATCAGCCAGTATTAGATTTATATGGGCAACGTTTTGTAGATAGTTTTAGTAAGAACGTAGATAAAGGCATTAAGTTGTATTTGTATGCTGAAGATTGTGCTCCTGTAACAAATGACGAACGCATTATTGTTCTAGATCAAAAAGCAGAATTACCAAAACTAGTAGCATTTAAAGAGCGTTGGAAAGGTGTGCCAAAAGCAAATGGTGTATGTCCTCCTGAGATAAAAGCAAAACGTCCAAGAGATTGGATGAAGGAATTCAAATGGGATGCAGTGCGTTTTGCTAACAAAGTGTATGCTGTGTTTGATGCAGCAGAACGTTGTGATACAGATTGGATTATTTGGTTAGATGCAGATACATATGTACATTCTCCTGTAAGCTACAACGACTTAAGAAGTTTTACACCACAACGTGCATGGATGTGTTATTTGGGTAGAGGTAAGAAATGGCCAGAGTGTGGATTCTATGGTATTAACTTGCGTACTAAACCTGGCAAATGGTTTTTAAAAAAGTTTGAAGGTGTATATGAAAATGCAGAAGAAGGTATTTTCAAAATGGAAGAATGGCACGACAGTTTTGTATTTGAAGAAGTAAGAAAACGAGTGGCAAAAAAACACGAAAGTTTTCCATTTTTTAACATCAGTGGAGACTTGATAAACGGTGAAGGACATCCGTTTATCAACAGTGACTTGGGCAAGTACTTTGATCACTTAAAAGGTGATAGAAAAGATATTGGTAAAAGCAACAAACCAAAAGATTTAATAGTTAATAGAAAAGAAAGTTATTGGCAATGAAGTATGCAATGATTTCAACTATGAATGAAAAGTACTACAATATTTGCGGCAAGTCAATGTTAGATAGTTATATAGAACACTGTAGTCACATACCTCTTTTTCTTTACAATGAAAATTTTACTCCTACACACAATGTTAATTTACAAGGTTGGAATCTCGGAACTGAATATGAAAAATTTCAATCACGTCATAGAAAAAGAACAGCAACTTTTGGTAAAAAAGCATTTAGTGTTATACACGCAATGAATAATATTGATTGTGAATATCTAATTTGGATAGATGCAGATGCAATTTTTCAAAAATCTTTAGATGATGATATTTTAAATCAAGTTGCAAACGAAAATATTTTGAGTAGTCATCTTAGTGTGTATCACGAAGTTGAAGGTATTGAATATCATAGTTGTGAAACAGGATTTTTTGTTTTAAATAAAAAACATAAAATGTTTGAACAATTTAAAAACACTTACATTTCAATATATGTTAATGATGATAGTAAAAATTTACGTAGATTTTATGATGGCGATGTTTATGGGGAGGTTATCAATAGATTAGGCAATGAGGCAATGAACAATCTAAATATAGATCCAAAATACAAAACTCCTATAAAACGTAGTATTCTAAAAGAATATATTCAGCATCACAAAGGCAAAGGAAGTAAGATTAATTTTTTACAAAAATAAAATCGTCTTTCTTTTGTTTTACAAAGGAATAATTTAAATCTTCGACCATTTTTATAGCATCTCTAGTTCGTACTACTTTTGTTTTCTTTTCTCTAGTAATTTCTAATGCAATAACAGGACTACAACGTTTAAGAGTTTCTGTTGCACCATCTAATACAAATTCTTCAAATCCTTCTACGTCAATTTTTAGCAAATCAATTCTTTCAAAATTAAAACTATCGAGTGTTTTTACAGGTATATCAAAAAGCTCTACCATATGACGTTTTGGGTGTTTGCCTTCTCTGTACAATTTTATTTCATCAGGATCATTTACAATTTGGCTATGGCCTGCTGTTTTTAATCTACGTTTTGCTAACATGGTGCTTGCTTTGTCACCTAAGCCGCAAGCATATGTTTTGATGTTAGTGTATTCTTGGCAATTTTTTACTAAGCAATCGTAAGTAGTTGGAATAACTTCAAACGCATAAACTTCGTCAAACACAGTAGCAAGTGCAGTGCTCATAAAACCGTAGTTTGCTCCTATATCAACACACACTTTTGGATCTTGCACATATTCAAGTAGTAATTTAGGAAAGCCGCCTTGCCAACTTAGTTCACCTTTTTTTGCAACTTCGGTGTATTTCATCATGTTTTGTTCTTCGTCGCAAATCCACCAATCACCTGATTTTTTCATATTTGTTCCTTGTTAAAAAATATTGGAAACTTTCGCAACTCTACCATTAAACGTCGATCAATTTTAGGATCTTGCATTTGATTTACACCCATTTTCTTTTTTCTAACTACTCTGTTCCAATCACTCACTGTATTTACACTTGCAGCAATTTCTGCATAGGTCATTTGTTTTTTAGCTTCCCAATCCATTCCATTTTTAATATTTGACATTTTTTCTTCTCTTTGAATATTACTGCCAAAGTAAGTAAAATGCCATCCACTATCAATCGCATAGTGCCTATTAAAAGCGCCGCTCTTGCTGTACCTAAACACACCTGCACTTAAAGGTCTATCTTGTTGTATTTTACCTAATTTTGTTATACGGGTGCCGGGCCAATTTGGCAATTTTCCTAACCAATCTGCATAAACAAATCTGCTACTCATATTACACACGATTCTATCTTGTAATTCTAGAGTTGCAACTATTTTATTTTTATCTCGTGTGTCCCAAAACTCATCTAAGTCACTGTAAAAAAATATATCATTGTCTGTTGCTATGTTTCTAGCAATATCAACTAATCTGTCTCTTGAAATGTTTTGAATAGTTTTTTTATTTGTATGTTCTTCGCTATCTATATATTCATTACCATGTTCAATAAATTCGTAATTTATTTTTCTTTTTATTCTGTCATCCAACTCTTTATAAACATCGTCAAACTTTTTGTTGTTTGGTTTGCAACGCCATGTTAGATTACTTTCTGTAATTACAAATTTATCCACTGCTTTACTAAGATAATTTAATCTAGCAATACATAATTCTGTTTCATTGAAAAAAGGAAAACTGTCAATAATCATATAATATACTTTCTCATATGACGCCATGCTTGTCCTGATTTTAATTCATCAAAATTCCAATGACTCATGCTAATTTTTTCAATCCAAGTTTGTCTATTTTTTAATTTTGGACCTTCGATACGTTTTAAGTTTGTTTCTGCTACACCATATGCTTGACTAACTTCCGGATTAGGATCTGTAATAAACACAGGAATACCTTCTATTGCTGCTGCTACTCCTGGCGAACTATTATAAGTTATAACTGCCCAACAGTTATTAAAATCTTGTAATATATGAGGATTTCTACTTAACCTAACTCCAGTTTGTTTAAACTTTACTTGCAAGTATTTCTGTGCTTTTTTATCACCAGGATGGGCTCTAATTACAATAGGTCTGTCAGTGTGTTTTCGTAATCTTTTGATTGTATATTTTAACCATTCAACAACATCTAATTGTCCCATGCTCCAGCCTCCGTTACGCTGACAACAAATTAATATATGATGTCCTTCTTTACGTACTGGTTTTAATTGTAAGTTTAAATTACGACTTATGCTTTCCCAACGTGTAGGATCAGGATTATCCCACATGTAATTTCCTGTAGTAGGAAACACACCGTTAATACTATACCTTAAATAATGTTTTGTATTACCAGGGTCTGCATACAAAAAAAGATTACTATCTGCAATAATTGTGTGTTTATTATTTTTTAATTGATTTTCATAAACACTCTTACGTAAATGCAAATGAGGTGATCTTGTATTTTTTAAATTGTGTTCAGCGATAAATCCTTGTAATAAAGCAGCGTCACTAGGTTGCCAAAATGTATCATGTGAAACAATACCGATATCGCCTACAGTATTCACACCTCTTATAAAAAAGTTTAGTATATCGATTTTTTCTTGATTTTTGGCATTAGGAATGCCTTTCATATAACTAACTACTTTCATTTTCTTGTTTTTGTTCTTCTATAAGTTTTTCAACAGCAGGTTTTAAATGTGCCCACGCTTCGCCACTTTCCATTTCAGATTTAGACCATTGACAATAGGCTAGTGTGTTGAGCCAACTTTGTACATTTGCTTCTGAAGCCATAAACGGATGTTCAACTTGGTGTGCATTTTTACTGCTTATTGACCAAGCAAAGTTACCAGGATCACATGCTATTACAGGAATACCATTACGTACAGCATCAATACTCAAGCCACTAGTAAATGCAATTACACAATGAGCATCTAGTATATGTTCTTCCCAAGGCAGTTCTCTACCTTGTACAAAATTTACATCTGGTAAATTATTAAAAGCCTGCCATTGCATTAATTGTAAATGTGAGTCTATTCCTTTTTGGCTTACACCTGGATGTAGTCTAACTTCGATAGGTCTATCACTTTCTTTTCGAATACTCTCAAGTGTCCAAATAGCCCAATCATTTATATCCATGCCCCTCAGGCTTGCATCTCCTGGCAATTGTAATGCTACTACAACTTTATCACCTCTATTGTGTTTCCAGCCATTGTATTCTAAATTTAGTTTTTTAAATCTATCATCTGGGTATTCTTTTTCTAAACCAAATACTGCTGCTTCATTCATAAAACCGTTTATGCCTACTCTATGGTATTCACTTTCTTGAAACATGACTCTACCCAATAATTGTGTTTCTATACAAATAAACGGCTTGTCTTTTTTAGCAATTGTTGAACGCACTTCGTGATGAGGATTTTTTCTATCTGGTTTCCAACTTCCAAAAAAGATTCCTAAGTCGTATTTTGCCTTTGTAATTTCATCATAATTTAAATTTACACCTACACCTTGACCATTTTTCCTATTCATTCTACGCATAAGGTCTCGGTCTTCATTGCATAATTCATCTGGCCACAAATCATTTTTTATTCCGTTGTACATACAACGTAATACATCTCTTTCACGTTCTCTAAAGGTTGATTGCATAAAAACTTCTACACGCATAATTCTTCATCTCTCTTTAACATTCTGTAAGCATGGCCGCTTTCTAATTCTTGATAATGATATTGTCCATAAGCAAGATGATGTGCCCAAGCTGTAAGTTTATCTATATGTTGAATTGTAGGATCTTCAACTTTACTAATATTTTTATCACAAACAGGATCCGCTGCTGTCGGTGCTAGTGTTATTGCAGGAATACCGTGCAACACACTTTCTACTGCTGCAATACTATTGTAAGTTACTAGCACATGTGTTTTTTCAAAGTCTTCATATATACTATTATTCACACGCTCCGCTCTAAGTTTTGGCTTTTCACGTACAATTATTTCTCTATCAGTATGCTTTCTAATTTCTGCAATAGTATCTGCTGTCCATTTATCTAAATCTATATCATAGAACTTACAAGGTTTAGGACTCGGTAATGCAAGTAATATTGCACTGCCTTTTCTTTTGATTGGTTTTTTAATTTTTAAGCCTAAACGTTTCCATCTATCATCTGGACGTTGGATAATTTTATCATGTTGTAAGCCATTGCGTACTATTCTATGCCATAGTTTTTTTGCCTCAGGATTACGTTCGCTTCTATAATTTCCTAAATATCCACTATCCATATAATAAAATGGCAAGTCGTTTTCTAATCTATAATTGATCAAATCTTTTTTAACAATACTTCTAAAGATTATAGTATCTTCTACATCTTTTTCTATCTCAGATCGAGTTGGCAATTTTGCACCTTGTGCAAATGCATTGATAAATTCATCTTTGAGATTTTTACTAATACAAATCATTTGTTTATCCTAATACTGCACTGCTGATGATTATTTCTATATAATACTTTAAACTCTCTATTGTATGTATCTATCCATTCACAAAAAGCCTTGTATTCGTGTTGTTCCCAAGTTTCATATCTTTTGCGTCCCCAAGGATAAAATTCGTCAAATATAATTATTGTACCTTCTACAATATATTCATTTAAATTATCAAATATAATTTTTGCACTACTATACAAATCACTATCAACATGTAATAAACTTATTTGTTTTAAATTATTTTCTTGCAACCATTGAGGTAAACTTGTATCAAAAAAACCTTTAACTAAAGATACATTGCTTTTGACTTGAGGTAAATTGTCTACGGCAAAGTATCCTTTTTTATGTTTGTTAAATTTTTCATTAAAACTTATTTTCCAGTCTTCCGGTAATCCTTCAAAGCTGTCAAAGCCGTAAATTTGTTTGTGTGGAAATCTTTCAGCAATAAAATTAATTGTGCCTCCTTGATAAACTCCAAACTCTAGTATATCACCAGGTATACTTCCTTGATTACATACAGCAGCCAAATGATCATATCTCTCTTGATCTAGATCATCTGTTGGTTCGTTTGATAATGTTGCGTTGTGAAATTGTTCTATCATATGTTGTCCAAAAAGTTATATTCAAACATTTTTATTACCTCTGGAAAATTGTCTTTTATTATTTTTGATGTTTCATTGTTATACATATCGCTGTAGTGATGATCTTTTCTATATCCACTTTTAACAAATACAGTTTCCAATTCTCCGTTGTACGGAATAGGAATAGTTTTTATCTCATCTTTTAAGTTTTCATATTTTAATACTTTATCAACTACAACTTTATTATCTATAGTGTATCTATTCCAATTTTTAAACCCGTCATAATTTGCTTGTTTAAGCCAATCATCAAATGTATAATCTTGTATTCTTCCAGCGTGTTTCATCCAATAAAACCAACTTACTGCTACATCCCACGGATTTCTATCTATACTAAATTTAAAGTAACTGTTCCATTCTTTTGGATATTTTAATTTTATTTCGTGTGCAGTTTTATGTCTTCCTTTTGACGCTGCATTTAAAGAAGGAGTATTGTCGTGTTCACTACCTCTTAATATATCGCTAGGACCTAAATAATCATAAAGATACTTTTCAACGCTAGATCCTGCTGTTTTAAAAGTTTTAACAAAAATAAATTTATGTTTGTGTGATATAATCATTTAGCATTAAATCTCGTTTTATCAAAAACCTGTTGCCAATATTTTTCATCACAATATGTTAGGTTTATATTATTTTTAAAAATATTGTTATAAGAAGAATCAAAAACACCAACAAACAACTGTCTCGGAGGCCCTAACGGCGGCCCAGGTTGTGTGAAATAAATATCTTCAAACCCTGCATCTTTCAGCCAACTTGTATAACAAGCAGTAGTTGCACCTGTCCAGTTTGAAATCGGACCTAATTCTGTTGTTCTATAAAACTTGGATTCTGCAATCATTGGGTCATTGTGTATATCGACCATTGTTTCAAATATAAAAACACCTTGACATATTTTTCTTACATTGTCTATAGCAAGCAACGGATGTCTTAAGTGGTACATAAGTCCATGTGCAAACACCCAATCAAATGTTCCCTTTGCTTGATATATACTTTCTTTTTTGACTACTACTTTGCTATTTAAATTCTTATGATGAAAATCAAAAACCTCTCTCCCTCCTCGCAAAGGGTTGTGTTTATTGCAAAAATCCCAGTCTATATTATAACCCCAGTCGTAATCTTCAAATAGTTCTACGTCACTTGCTTCAACATACGCAGCACCTTGCATTTCTGCCCAGAATGCCCACCACCCTTCGTCTGTTGCAATATCTAGCACATTCTTACCAGAAAAGTCAACGTTAGAAATTCCTATAAAATCAGTCCAAGATCTAAAATCTTTTTTTCCTCGATGTACTGTGCCATCAGGGTATTCTATATGCATTCTATATTTTGGTTTATCTTTAGCCATTCATCATGTCCTGTAATTCTTTTTTCCATAAGTCATGAAATTCGCAGTCTCTATAATTTTCAAACCAAGGACCGCCTTCTGTATAGTGTATTAATTTTGGAACATCAATGTCATTGTAAACACCAACAAGATAATTCCAAGTGTGATCCAATTCTCCAATTTCTTCATCTTTTAACCAACTAAATCTATGCAAGTATGCACCCGATATTTCTGCATCGTTTACAAGTTCTTTATGCAATACTGCATTACTTGGATGACCGCAGTTTACCAACATAACACTGCTCCAGTTTTTACGTGGATATACTGTTTGTTGCTTTCCATCCATTTTCAAGCCTTCACGTGGAGTATAATCGTGCTGTACACACATTACAGCGTATTTGTCATCTGCTTGATCAAACAGTTCTTTAATATCTGTTGTAAGGATCATGTCGCAGTCCATAAACAATGCCCAGCCTCGATAGTGTGCAAGTTCTGGTATTAAAAATCTTGTAAATGTAAATTCAGTGCTTGCAAGTTTATCAACATCACGCCAGTACAGTCCTCGCTCACGTAGTTCGTTTTGTTTTAGTGGAATAACTTCTGCATTTGGTTGCTTGCTCAATATACTGTGTTTACAAACTTGATATGCAATATCTTCTCTGCTGTCCCAGCCTACAAATACTTTCATTATATATTCCTTACTATTGCAGTCCATCTGCCTTCTTGTTCCATTGTATAGTAATCAACACTATGTGTTTTTTCTACTTCTTTCAGTGCTCTTGCAACATCAGCTTTGTGCCAATCATCAAAGAAAACAATTTTGCTTTCTTTTACCATATTCCAATCGTGCATAACTGTGTCATAACTATGTCCGCCATCTATATAAACAAAATCAAAAACTACAGGATTGGTAAGTGTATCTCTAGTAAATCCTTTGTTTAATTTAAAAGTTAATCTGTTAGGATATAATTTTTTTAAATTATTCAGTCTCTCTGTTGCTTCGCTTTCGTCACCTATGCTTTTTCCATTAAATTCTAAACTACGACTTTGTTCTTTTGTCATAAGATCAAAAACATCATAACCTGTATAATGCACAGGTTTATTGTGCGATTCTAATGCATATAAACAAAATTGTTTTGCACTACGTCCCCTATGTGTACCAATTTCCCCAATAGAGGTAACTTCTGTTTTTTCAAGTGTTTTTTTAAATATTTCAAACTGATGCCGCTTCATTAATCTCTTCTTTCTATATCGTCTTCAGTTAATTCGTTGCCCATCCATACTTCAATAACTTTTGCACTTTTGTTGTCTAAATTTACAGCCTTGTGCCAGTAACCGACAGGTATATCTATACTGTCTCCAGGTACAAGTAAATGGCTAGTTCTATTACCAGATTTGTCTTCTAAAAACATATTAATAACGCCATCAACAACATGCCAGTGTTCACTGCGTTTAAAATGTCTTTGATCACTAAGTGCATGTTCTTCATAAAATTCAAGTTGTTTTACTTGCCAGCCTTTGCCTTTGTCTAGTATAGTGTATTTTCCCCATGCACGTTCGGTGGTAGGCTGGCTCCATTCTTTGAGTATCCAACTACTCGAATTCTTTTTGTCTTCGCCGCCTACACCAAACACAAATTCAACATCGTTGTATATCATTTCAGGAATGTTGTCTTTGGTTCTATCACCGCCGTTGGCAAATATAACTTTTGTTTGACTGCCTATTGTAGATAGTACTTGAAATATTGCAGCACAAGCTGTGTCGTCATCATCGTTGAATCCAATAACTTCATTTACACAATCTAATTCTTTAATGATTGCACAACGTTCTTCAAAGGGCATAAATGCTTTGCCTTTTTTACGAGTAAGCCAAGAATCGCTATTAACACCTACTACAAGGTGATCTCCTAATTCTTTTGCTGCTTTAAAATATTCTATATGACCACTGTGTAGTGGATCAAAACCACCGGTAACAATAACTACTTTCATAAGGTATTTATGTACGCACTTAATAGGTGCTAATTTTTTGGTAGTTTTAAATTATCTTTATGAACAGTTTTTAAAAGATCGTAATTCAAATGTAGTTTATCTATCAATTCCATCAATGCCGTTGTATCTTTAGGCAAACAAGCACCACTATATCCACGCAAGTTTTCATTTACATTTAAATATTGTCCGCTGCTTTTACCTGTTTTTACATATGCATTTTTTATAATATCATAATCTGCATTATATGTTTTTGCAATATCATACATCATGTTTGCAAATACGATACGTAAACTTGCATAACAATTATTATAATACTTTAATATTTCTGCTTCTGTGGGCAACATATATTCTATAGACTTGGGTAATCGATCAAATGCTTGCGCAACAGTTCTTGCTGATGCTAGATTATATGTACCAATAGCAAGTAAAGCACAGTCCATAAAATCTCTATCTGCATAATCTTGTCTTAAAAATTCAGGTACAAAACAAATATCTAAATTATATTTTTTAAGTAATTTGTCAGTAGTTCCTGGCAATATTGTGCTACGTACAGCAACAACACCTTTGTATTCAAATAAATTTAATTCTTTTACAACACTTGAAACATTATCTTCGGGTGTGCATACAAAAACAATTTCTGTATCTAAAACGTTTTGTATGGTTGTATTATATTTTGTATCATGCTCTAATACAGTATGTCCTAAAGATTCAAATCCTTTGACATTTGCTTGTCCTACATTGCCTATGCCAATAACACCAATTTTCATAATAAACTTTCTACAGTTTTTTTAAGTCCAACTTCTAAAGGTGTATAATCAGTAAATCCAGTTAGCATTTGTACTAATGTTGTATCAGGACATCTGCGTTTTGCACTGCCGTGTACTCCTGGTTGTATTTGTAATTTGTCAGGATTAATTCCCATATAAGACATAATCATTTTTGCAACTGTTGCAATATTAACTTCATTATCGTTGCCAACATGCACAGTTTTATTAATTAAATTTTGAACAAGATAGTCTGTCATTTTTACAGCATCTTCAACATAACAAAAACTTCTTGTATCGTTGCCTTTAATATAATATTCACCACGTTTGCAACGTTCTACGAATTCATTTATAAAATGATCAACTTGTCCTGGGCCATACACATTAAAATATCTAATAATTAAATAATCTAATCCGCTGTTTGCTACTAGGTTTTCGCCGAGAGCTTTCGGAATGCTATAACTCCATCTTGGATTCGTAATGTCGTTAAACACAACTGGTACTTGCTCATCAGTTGGCACATGGTAATAACCGGCATCAATTGCTCCATTAAATATTTCACATGTACTTGCAAAAACAAATTTAGTATTGGTATTTTTATAACGTTCAATTAAATTTATTGTTGGCAGTGTATTGTTAATTAGTACGTCTGTAGGCTGTTCATAAAATAGTCGAGTACCATTAGTTGCTGCAAGATGTACTACAACATCACAATCAGGCATTGAACTAGTTACACCAGAATACCTTAGGTTTTTAATATTTCCGTCTTTTTGATCATATGGATAAACTGAGTCATAATTATCTCTGATGTAGTTATAATAATGACTACCAATAAATCCGTGTGATCCAGTTAATAAAATTTTAGAGTGTTGCATCTTCCATACCTGCTACTCGCAGTTTAACAATATTTGTAATTTGCCATTGTTTTTGATCAAGTGCTTTTAACACACCTAACCACTTGTTACGCATTAGTGCAAATTCGTTAATAATTTTTTCATAATCAACAACATCTTGCTCGCCGTCAACGTATTTTTCTACATCACGACTACTTAATGCACGTTGATAGTTTTCTAAATATTTGCGGAAAAAAGAGCTACGCAATTTACGTAGCTCAATATTCAAGTATTCTAGAATAGCTTCAATTTCTTGAAGTTGATTAAAACGATGTTCTACTATGCCTGGCATTTCTGCTGATTGTTTTTCTACATTACCTTTTAACTTACATTCAAGTCTTGCTGCTTGAAGTTCTGTTTCGAAGTGTTGTATAGCCGCAGGAATCTGCGTTATGTCTCTGCTTACTCGACTGTACCAAGCCATTAATCATCCCACTCGTCGTAATCGTCCTGATCCATTTCTAAATAATATTGAATAGCAGCATCCAAGTGTTTTTCGTTGCCAAGCATGCCTTTGAGTTGTATATCATCTACACCATAATCAATAAGCATATCAACATACTTTTCTGCCGCCAATTCAATATGTTTTTTATCTAAATAACTTTTAAATAAATCCCACAGATCTGTGACAAAGTCTTCATCCATCTATTACAGGCTCCTCGTCATGATCCACAACTTCTTCGGTTGCGTTAGCGATATTTACCATTTGTTCTTCTTTTGCCGGTAAATCGGCCATGATCATTTCGAGTTTGTCACCTGTCCAATTCTTGCGATATTCTAGTGTTTCTTCGCCTGTGCTACTCATATATTTGTAGCGGTTACCTTGTTTCTCAAGCAGTCCTTTTGCTTCAAGCAAATCAAACATACCTGAATATGGATCCATACCTGTTTCATATGGAATTTTTACTTGCACACCTTCAAACGGTTTTGCGTAACGTGTTTTCATAACTTTACACGCTGCACGAATACCATTTACTGTGCTGGTTTTGTTACCATCTGCATCCTCTTTTAGTTTTAGTTTTTTCATTGCTACAACCATTGAGCTTGCATAGATAAAACCGCTACCACCTGAGATTTTATCATCTGGATCAAACATATCTTGCGATGCATAAGTGTGGTTAGTAACAACCATACCCACATTATATGAACCAAACATATTCACACAGTTAGTAACCAATGCTTTCAGTGCTTTAGCCTTACGACCCATATCACCTTTCATATCACCTGCTTCAAACTGATTAACTTCAGTTGGTGACATAAGCATACCTAAACTATCAACTACAAACAATACCTTAGGACGATCTGCTTCGTCCATTGCACGATAGTCATCCATAAATGTTGAGATAGTTTTAGCAACGTCATCGATCATTGCCATGTTAAGTTTTAAGATTTTGTCTTCTGTTGTTTCTACACCTAGTGCGTGTAGCCACTTTTCGTCAAGAGCATTTTCACTGTCAATTAGTACAACAAAGATGCCTTGTTCTTGTGCTGACTTTACAATGTTGCCAGACACAATGTAAGACTTGCCTGCACCTGATTCGCCTGCAAACACACTTACTTTACCTAGTGGAATACCTCTACGGAAATCACCACTGAGCAGATAGTTAAGTGCAAAGTTGCCTGTGCTGATCCAGTCTTGTGGATCGTTAAAGCCTGCACTCATACCTTTAATAGATTTTGTTAATGAGTTTCGAAACTTACTAGGATCGAATGCTTTTGTAGCCATATATACCTCCTATAAAAAAGCGAAGGAAAGGGCCGAAGCCCTTTCTATTACTGATTCTGTCTTGCACGGATCATTGCTAGAATGTCTTGTGCGCCACCTGCATCTTCTGTTGCTGGTGCTGCTTCTGCTGCTGGAGCAGGAGCAGGTTCTGGCGTTGCTGCTGGAGCAGGATCTTGCCAACCAGTGTCATTTACAGTTTCTGCTGCTGGAGCAGGTGCAGGAGTTGGTGCAGGTGCTGTTACTGGATCACCAGTACGTGCTTGCATACCTGCTGGTCGGAAATATTGACTCCAACGATCTGCGTCATATGCTTCACCATCTACACTTGCTTCAAACATCTCAGTTAGAACTTTAAGTTCTACTTCACCTGGCTTTTTAGGAAGGAAGTCATTGAGATTAAACAATCCATGTGTATTGATTGCTGCCATCTCTGCATCACCCAGCGGACGCTCTCTACGTGCCCAATTACTTGCGCCGTAGTCTGCATATCCACCTTTTGTACCCTTTGACAAACGGAAATCTACACCAGCAGTATAATCTGTTGGTAATTCTTCCATATCTGGGTCCATTAGTGCTGCTTTGATTAGTTGGAAGATTTGTGGACCAATAATAAAACGTCTAATTGGATTATCTGGTGTTGTATCTTCCTTCAATGGATCATCTGTAACAAAACCTTGGAAGATATATGAACGTTTCTTCCAATACTTACGACCCATGTCTTCAAGACTTGGATCTTTAAACCAACCACGCACTTCTGCTAGGATTGGACACGATTCACCATACATTTCCATACATGGAACTTGTACCTGTACTGGACGTGAATCTGTTTCGCCTTTTACGCCAGCAAATGGAAGTTTAATCATCAAACGTTCTTTCCAAAAGAAAGTGTTTGAATCATCGCCGTCAGGCAAAAAGCGTAGCGTTGCTTGCTCGCCTTCTTTCATATTCCAAAATGGGTAAATTGCGTTATCGCCACCGCCTGTGTTGCCACCGCTTGAACGATTTTCTTGTTCTTTGAGCTTTGCTCGAATTTCTGCTAATGATGCCATAGTTA
>Ga0213859_10000464_pt1 | contig 18492 bp, 20 predicted proteins | sample PICome_2_FD_160133 | JGI IMG/M metagenome (GOLD analysis project Ga0213859, IMG submission 160133) | Coastal seawater microbial communities near Pivers Island, North Carolina, United States - PICO304 | ecosystem: Environmental > Aquatic > Marine > Coastal | place: USA: North Carolina...
TACCCAACCAATATTTGGAGTAGTTCTAGTTACACCAGTTAGTGTGCTTGTACCAGTGTTAACAACATCTTCAATTAGTTGAAGTAGTCCTTGAATAGCTGTTGCTGTAGTTGCATCTGAGTTTGCCGCGCTTGTATCTTGTGTTTCGGTATTTCCTACTTGACCAGTAACAGCATTACCTTGAACAATATCAGCAATTATAATAGACAAATGATTGTATGCCGCAACAGTTTGTGCTTTGTGTGTAGGATCAATTCCTGGATTATTTGCTGAATCAAAATAGTAAAAGAATCTTGCATTGTCATAGGTTGCACTGTTTCCGCCATACAGGATATCATATGCTACAGAATGTAGTGCATACTTTACATCACGTGTACATTTGTCTACATCGTGATCGTGATCTGGATAATTTACATCAACCCATGCATTAACATCTGCGGCCATAAAATCAATATTGTTTATAATTTGATTATGGGCATTTTCGTTCACTGCATTAACGTTTGTAGGAACGCTATAAGTTCTTGTATCAGCCGCCAGTCTTCCATTTTGTGCAATATCAATTACTTCATTGAATCCTGCTTTTATTCTATCAACTGCTGTTGCTGAGCCCCTAACACCTGATAAATCTGCAAGACGTGCCGATGCATTTACTAGTGTATTGATTACTGTATTATTAATTTCTAATGAATTATATTCTGCTAGTCCTTGGAATACAGCATTATAATTTGTTCCTAGAGCCATATCATACTGTATGCCTTCAGTTACATAACCTAGGTCACGAATACACTTTGCTCTATTGAATAGGAAATCTGTGTTGCCGTTATCAATTTGTGCTTGAATCCATGCCGCTACTTCTCTTTTGATAAAGTTATAGTTTTGGTTAATTAAACTCCAAGCATTTGGATAAGCGTTATCGTCTAATCCTAGACCCGGTCTAAACACATAATTTTCTACTTTTTTCTTTGCCATTTGTTTTTATACTCCAAGTGCTATTGATAAAGCTATAGCCTGACTGTCTACATAACTCTTATTAGTTACATCGTTGTTATTTACAGGTGGTGTTGCTACTGCAATTCCATCAGTGAATGTTAGTGTTCCATTTACTGTGGCGCCGTCTGCATTGATAACACTTGCTGTGCTATCTGGTGCACTCACCATATCTAATTCATAAAATTTTGCCTGTCCAGGTGTTGTCATTCCAACATTAACATTGTCAATTGTTCCAGTATTAGTACTTGCAATAGTTACAATACCGTTTGCTACCCTTATATTATTAACATTACTCTGCCTTACGGTAAAAGTGTTATTTACAGACAAGTCAGAAATATTTTCAAAGGGGTTAGCAGTATCTCCGCCGCCGCCTGTATCGCCACCGTCGTCATCATCTGCTTGACCAACAAATGGTACACCGTTTAGCAAAATTTGTTTAACGTCTAATATAGAAGTAGTAAGTCTACCGTTTGTATCGACAGTAAATTTAGGACTTTCAAACCCTTGTTCTGACTTAAACTTTTTTGAATTTACTACTGCAACCATTGTTTATCCTTAAATTGCGCTTACATCTTTCACTACAATGTTTCCTCTCATTGCTGAGTGAACTGTACATTGATAAGCATAAGTTCCTGTTGTACCTACTGGAATCTTCCAATACAATGTTCCGCTTGTTTTTCCTTGTGCATTTGAACCTGTGCTTATATTGCCATCGTTATCAACATGAACAAGGCCTTCACTATATGCTAGTCCGCCACTTGTTTCTATCTGGAATGGATGACTACTCATTGTAGCATCATTTAAATCAAAACTAATAGTAGTTCCACTTATTGCATATATAGTTGGATCTTGGTTTGACCCATATTGATCAAATAAGTATCCCGAACTTCCTGCGGCTTCCACTACAAGTTGAGTGATTGCAGGATATGCTATTCTGTCTATTGTAATATTATTGTTGTTAACTAATTGGCTGTTGCCATCATAGTAAACTGTTGCTCCAGCTGAAGGAGAACTTATATTTGTATCTGTTAAAGTTGCTAGTGTAGGTGATGTTCCTGAATAAGCAATCGTAATTGTATCACCAACAACTGTTGTAGAAATGTCTGTCCCTCCAGTAATTGTTAAGGTATCAGTAGTATTATCTGCTTCAGCAATACCAGTATCGCCTTGAACAAAACTAAATGCATTTTGGTTAGCTTCACCTGATAGTGCATCACCTGCATAGTTAATTGTCACTGTATCGCCAACAACTGTTGTAGAAATATTTGTTCCGCCTGCAATAGTAAGCGTATCAGTTGCACTATTTGCTGTTGTAGTGCCGTTATCTCCGTTTACTGTTTCAAATAAATTTTGGGTTGCGCCGCCACCACTTGCCGCTTGAAATGTAAATCCGCCTGCGCCATCTGTTGTAAGTACTTGACCTGCATCTCCGTCAACAATTGATAAATCTGTAAGAACTGTTGGAATAGTTGGCTTATTTGAAAAGTTATTCCAGTTTAAATAGTAGGAACCATCTTGTCCGTCAAGTGTATCAGCGTCTGTTCCGCCGCCTCCTACTGTAACGTCAGTGCCTGGTGCCCATTTTGTACCGTCCCATTTAAGAACTGCTCCAGTGAATGGCGTTACTGAAGTAGTATCAACGTCGGTTAAATCATTTATTCCACCACCATATGCTACTGAACTTAATGGATCTGTATAATTAGGAATTGCGCCACCGCTTGTGTCAAGGAGTAAACTTCTCCAAGCACTGCTATGTGCAACTACAACTTGTCCAGTTTGGTGGACATGCAATATTGTTCCATGATAATCAGCTGGGTTAATCTGATTAAGTTCTGCTGAAGATTCGCAAAGTAAACTAATTTTATTTACTTTTGCTGAAACCGGAGGTACATCTATCTCTAATTGTGAATTAACTAGATCTTTTAATTCTGTACCGTTTCCTAATGCGTTATAAATTTCGTTGCTATTAGAATTTATCTTAGTAGCACCCGCCCTGATGTTATCACCGGTTCCATCATTTGCGGCTGTACCTATATTGATTATGCTTTTTGCCATTTCTTATGTCCTATCAAATGTTACTGCTGTATTATCAAATGTTCCACCAGTCTCATCAAATGTATTTATGCTTCCTGTATCGGTACTTGTATCTGCTACGGCTGAAGGTGCAGTAAGTTGATGTATAGTCTCTGCGTAGGTAGCATGGAAGATCAACTTTGCTCCGGTATAAATTGTGTCCGCTGGATTTACAATTACCTTACAAATTGTATGATCAACTGTTACACTGATGTTGATTAAATCATTACTTAGTGAAGAACGCCCATATACATTAAAACTAGCTCTGTCTGGTCTAGCTACAACAGATAATTGTAAAATTTCTTTATTGTTGCTGTCAAATTCAACAGTGATCTGATAAATCGCACTACTAATTTGGCCTACATGGAAACTATCCATTACAGTGTTAGTATGTACACCGAGCCAATTGCCTCTATAGGAGAAATTGCTTCTCTCTGCTAGATGAATCGAGTCATTAGTTCCTTTTTTGAATAGATTTTGCGTAGTTTTGTTCATATGGAGCTCCTTACTGTATTTATCCAGTAAGGGTCGTTAAGCTCTCTGCGAATTCTAATAGGTTTTCGTACACTTCTGTTTGTTTTTTAAGATCTTTGTTTGCAAAAGTGTTAAGTTTTTCTAAAGTTTCGTTACCGTACCCAGTTTTTACTAATACTGGCTTTGCTTTCGCCTTTACAGCCGCCTTAAGGTCTGATATTTTGTCTCCAATATATAACCCATTTTTCCAATCTACTCCAATTTCTTTTTCAGCACGTCTAAACATTCCAATATTAGGCTTTGCATATATGTCATCTTTTAAATTTGTAGTGCTATAATATAATCCGTTAATACTCTTACAACCTATTTGTCCTAATAATGTAAGCATATGGCTATGGACAATATCAACATCTTCGGGTGTCATTTCTTGTTTCATAATACCTGCTTGGTTAGTTAGAATAACAACATCATAACCTTTATCTCTAATTAATTTTATTGCTTCTAAACTACCTGGAATAGGTTCAAATTCTTTAGGTGTTTTAACATAGGTACCTATGTCTTTGTTTATTGTTCCATCTCTGTCTAATCCAATTACTGGAGGGTTATTAGTCATCTGACCATCCTATCTTGTCTTTGTTTAATTCTATCCAACCTAATTTACTAAGTATAGGTAGATTTTGTTCTGTTAGTTTTGTTTGATAATGTTCTGCTAATTCTATTGCCTTTTGATTTAGTTTGTTATAGCCTAATTTTGGTAAAATAAATTTTTCTAAGTAATCTGCATATTCAAATGGTAATGGATGCATTTCAGCTCTAGCTTCATCTAGTCTGTCTCCCATGTTTGCTAAACATATTGGTCTGCCGTCGGCATATTTTTTTGGATTTTTTGGATCGTATCCATTCCAGTCCATAATATGTGGCGAGTCTGTTGTAAAACTATCTTTATATTGATTTAGTATTCCGTTAATACTAGTTGGAGTTAAAGGTTTTGAATAATCGAGTTTACTATCTTTGTCAGATAAATCGTTATAAAAATCAGTAAATTGAAAATTTAAATATGTACATCCTTTGTTTTCTAAGAAAATTTTGGTTGCTTTAATTATAGCACAATCTCTCATTACACAGTGTATTTGATCTGCCCATTGATATTGATCTTTATAATCAAAATTGTTTAGCGTCATAGGTTCGTACTTTAGTTGACCATGAAACAAATTGCCTGCATTATGCCAGCCGTTACCCTCAATCCACCTATCATCTCGATACATACTAGTCCATTGAATTATTATTATATCTTTTTTAGAAAAATTAAAAATACTATCTGCTTCCATGAGCCTAGTAAATATAAATTGATTGCCTGCGCCAGACTTACCCCAATTTTCGGCCATCTCTATATCTTTTCCTAGATGCCAAATTAGCAAATCGGCCCAAGTAGGATAAAAGAATTGTGTTAAACTGCAACCAAATGTAAAAAGTCTACGCATTCAATGTTCTTACTAATCTAATAATATCTTTATGAGGGATAGTTCGATAATTTTCTCTACTAAAATGAAGATCATTTAATACACGATCAGCATATTCTTTTTGATGCTGTGGAATCATACTATACTGCTGTTGTATACTGTTTTGATTAAACAAACCTAATCCATGCATTACTAATATGTAGTGCATTTTATCAAATAATTTATAATTGCTCTGTCTAAAGTCGCCACTTACCGGTAATCGGTGTTTCCATTGAGATAAATTTTCTTCTAACTCTTTAGGCAACGGAACATTTTTTTGATCTTTCCAAAAATCACTGTCATCCCTATCGCTAACATAATGTAAACTTATAAAATCTCTGATATCATCTAGTACAAGACCAATCTCCGTGTTATATTTTTCAATAGTAACATCATTATAATTCAATAACCTATCAGATAAAAGAAAACTTTGTTGAATACTTGTACCTATACTTGTTGCTTCTAGTGGTTCTACAAAACTTGCACTTAATCCTATTGCAACACAGTTCTTAATCCAAGGATTTGTTACTGCTCCTGGATCAAAACCTATTTCTTTACGTACTTCAATTTCATGTCCTAAAAATTCTTCAACTTCGGCTTTGGCTTGTTCAGCATTTATATAATCACTATCAAAAATATAGCCATTTCCTTTTCTGCCCCAGACTGGAATGCGGAACATCCATCCATACTTCATTGCTTGTGCAAGTGTCCACATAGGGTATTTGTCTTCGTCTGGTGTTTGAAATACAATAGCACGTTTCATCCTTAGATATTCACTGTAACTTTGCCATTCGGCTCCTAATTTGTTTAATAAAAGACGTTTAAACCCTGTACAGTCAATAAAAAAATCAGCAGTGTATGTTGACTTTTCACTTGAAATAGATTTTATGCCCTTTTCATCAACTTCAACATCTGTTATAATATCATCTACAATTTTTATACCTAAAGCTTCTGCTTTTTCGTGTAAAAATTCATTTAGTTTTAGAGTATTAAAGTGAAATTGTGCTACTGGAAATTCTGCAAGTATTTCTTCTGTATCATTAGTCCAATAAATGTCGCCGGTCCAGCTTTCGTCTTCTACTAGTTCCCTTGGTAACTTACCTTCGCTTATTAACTTACCGTAAATTACAGGATAATCACTTGCTAGGATATTATAAGCACCTTCAACTGTTTGTAGATAATGATTTTTGCTCCAATCTCTGAACATAATGCCTGCTTTAAACGTTGCATCGCTTTTTGTAAGCATTTCTGCCTTGTTGAAATTCATAAATTCAATAAATTCTTTCCAATGTTCAGTAGATCCTTCACCGACACCTATAGTACCAATCTTACTGCTTTCAATAATTGTAATTTTTATAATAGGAAACGACTTTTTAAGTATCATTGCCGCTACAAATCCGGCTGTACCGCCGCCTACTACACATATTTCTTTTGGTAAGTTCAAATTATTCTCCGTTGAATAATATTTATTGGCCTCAGACCTAATATTTCTAGATAGTGAATTTCTTAAATACATTATGCAAAGTTTACCCATAGATAGCACACCGATCATTGAATGTAATGTAGATAAAATTCAAGTACATAATCATGCAGATGTAAAAGATCAACTAATGCATGTAATTCATGATCTTTATAAAAGTAATGTAAATTATAACTCTTCTAATCACAGTTCTGTCTGGACAAGTCCAAATGGACTGCAAAGTATACACAGTTTTGCAAGAATTGCAGGAGGTCCTGAAGTTCAAACCTATGCAAATTTAATGATGAATAGGTATAGAATAAAAAGTAATAGACAAGTTGCTATAACAGATATGTGGGTAACAATTACACCGCCTGGTGGCATGACTATTCCTAAAAATAGAATAAAAAGTTTAGCAACTGGCATATATTTTCTTAATGCTCCTCCAGAAAATGCAAGTATAAACTTTAGAAAACCTATAGATTCACATTGGTATGACAAGGTATATGATCCTTTTAATAGATCTCATTATAATGCTCCTGAAGAATTACTACAAATGCAAGAAGGATATATCTATTTCTTTCCTAGCTATATAGAATCTTATACAACTACAAATGTAAGTGAGTTTGAACGTGTAAGTATTGAATTTATACTGGATTCTGTAGACAAATGAAACACATAGATAAACTATTTGAAGAAAACAACAAAAATAAGTTTAGTTTTTTGCTTATAGCAAAAGATAATATCGATCATAACACTGTATTGCACCTAGAAGACAAATTAAAAGATAAAATTAATATTGTAAGTATAAAATCTAGTAAATATGAAGCTGATGAATTAGAATATGCTATAGAAAAGAGTCATTTTGTAATAACAGGTATAGGAAAAACTTTAGATATAGCAGTCAAGGTAAAAACACCAACACTTGTAGATGTAAATTCTAAAATTGTTGAAAAAAGTTACACAAAAACTGTAGATTTTTTTGATCCTTTTAGAAATGAAGATTCAAAACCATATTATACTGATAAAGAATTAAAATTATTAGTAGATGAGACACTAAAACAATTAGATAGGTACGAAATAGATTATGTCAACTTTTTGTAGTGCATTTTGGAAACATACAAATATACGTCCTGGTGGAAGAGTATATCCTTGTTGCCGTTTCAAACATTCTATTGGAACTACAGACGGTGATCTTGACAAAGTCTTACATAGCGATGCTTACAATGAATTACGGACTCTAAGTAGTGCAGGCGAACATATAAACGGCTGTGAAAAGTGTTATTACGAAGAAAGTATACAACATAAAAGTTTACGACAAGAGTTTAACGAAAAATACAAAGCAGATACAGTTGGTTTAGAGTATTTAGAAATAGGTATTGACAATTTGTGTAATTTAACCTGTGACGGCTGTAATTCTGAGTTTAGTACTAGTTGGCGAGCTAAAGAATTAAGAGAAACAGGCAAAGCAAACTACGATTATATGACTATCGACACAATTAAAAGTGTTCCAGACACTGTAACAAAGGTTTTGTTTCTAGGTGGCGAGCCTTTGAGTACAAAAAGACATTTAGAATTACTAAAGTTAGTAAAAGATCCAAAAAAAGTCGATGTTGTTTACAATACAAATGCAATGTACATGCCAGATATTGAAAATGAAACTATTTGGGCTAAATTTAAAAGCGTAATGTTTATTGTAAGTATAGATGGAGTGGGGAAAGTTGCAGAAACAGTAAGAAACGGAACTAAATGGATTTCAGTCAAGAGATTTGTTGAATACATTGTAAACAAAAATTATAAATTAGAGTTCAACACTGTAATACATTTAAATAATTACAAAGATATAGAAAATATTACCACATATGTTCGTAATTTTAATGCAGATTGGTATATTAATGTTTTAACTTATCCGCAACTACTTGATATAAAAAATTTGCCATCAAAAGAAAAAGAATTTATTAAAGAAACTAGTAATAAACTAGATTTGCCCACAAAAGATTTTATAATTAACCATTTGAATACCAACTAATTAAATCATTTGCTAGTCTATTAGGCGCAGGCATACTATTCAATACTTTGTATGTTTGAAAATTGTGGTGTAAGATAGGTTTTAATGTATTATACACATTTTTAAATTCATTCATATTTAATTTATTAAGTTTTTTAACCTGTTCTAAACACATTGCTAAACGTTTTTGATCGTCTAACTCTTTATCATAACTTTCGTCAATAATACTACCAAAAGTTATAAAACCTTGCTCGTGCAGTAACTCTAATGTACCAGGTAATCCTATAACAACAAAAGGATGACCATATAAAAAACATTTAAGAACTTTTTCAGTAAACATTTGTCGCTCGTTACCTCTAGTAAAATCACCTTCTGTTATTATACTAAAATAACTTTGTTGAAAGTATGTTTCCATATTGGGCATATTCACTTTAATATGATGATGTTGACTTTCTACAACATCTAATTCAATTGGTAATATACTAAGTCTATTGCGTTGTTCTTCTGTAAGTTCTAAATTATCTAGATCAGGATCTAAAAATTTACGTAAATTTTTATCTTCAGCTGACCATGTTTTGTTTTTTCCTTGTATTAGATCTGCATATTCGCCTAGCATACAACTTAGATAAGTATGTTTTGCAATGTCATTTTCTAAAAGATAATCAACAGCAAGTAGTCTATGCAGACGTTCTTGTCTATTAACACAAAAGAACTTTTTATTTCTTAATTGTTCATTTATTTGCCAATCTTGTTCTTGGACATTTATGTTATCGTAATGTGCAAGATGCATGTGTATATTAAAATATTCATAGTTTGTACTAGAACCAAAAACATCTTCGCAAATTTCTTTCATCTTTGCATTGCTAGATAAAATTCGCCAGTGCTTAACACACGGTGTGTTCTTAAGTGCATCTTTGAACATAACCATGAATTCTTTGTTTGCTAGTCCTTCATAACTATCATCTAGTATAAGAAATAATTCACTATTTTTAAATCGATCAGTCATAAGTGGCATCTGCTGTAACATATAAGAATTATTACCAACAAACTCAAAAAACAAAATCATTTTAGGTTTAATAGCAAAGTTCTCTTGATCAATATCAAAACTTAGTATACCTTCATACTTGTTAACTAGTGTTTCGTATGTACGGGCGCCGCCTTGTAAAAATGCTGATGGTATTTTCATATTTTTTCTAACCTATGTTTGACTATTGCATTTGGCTGTTTCTTTAAAACAGGATTAGCTGGACACATTCCACAAATTGCATGTGGTTTTTGTATATTATCTATAAATTCTTCTAGTTCACTTTCAGTAAAATCTGTACCAAGTCCTTTGTATGCAAGATAAGGAGCCCAATCTTCGTCACCTAGTTGAAAACTTTTTGTCAAATGTGTTTCTACCATGCTTATTGGAGGACATTTGTACAAACGATTTTTATATATTATAGGATAAACATTTGCCATACACTTGCTATAACTTTGTGCAGGATCATTATCTTTCCAAGGCTTTAGTATACCATTTATATTTTGCCTATAATCATACCAACCGCCTTGTGTAGGATCAGTTGTTTCAAATACAACATCTTTGTATTGCCATTTATTTTTCGCTACTTGATAAAATCCATAGTGTTTAAAAATATATTTCTTTATATTACGATCAATTTTAGAACGTATTTCTGGTTCTTCATTATGGTAAGTTAAACTTACTTTTGCATTTCCTAATTCTAACAGTAGTTCGATTAATTTTGGACGTTTAGGAAAAAGTAATCCGTTTGTATAAATTTCTATAGTTGCATGATCAAAGTGTTTGCGTGTGCTACGAATAATATCATATATGTATGGGTGTAATAAAGGTTCTCCGCCTATTAGCGTAAAGTTATCAGGGTCTAAATGCTTAGACCAAAAGGACATATTTTTATCAATATCTTCATAACTTTCTGTCCAATTATGATTATAGTCAATAAAGCGGTCACAACCAGGGCAAGCTAAGTCGCAACTGGTTGTAACCATCCATTCTAAAAATGGTAGCCAATGTCCTCTATTACCATCACGCAAAATAGTCTTCCCTAGTTCCTTTGCGTTTTGTATCAAGGGTTACACAATGGAATCCACCGCTTAGTGTACGTGCTTGACGCATAGGTAAGCCTATTGATTCAATACCATGTTGATCAAGTACTTTACGTAACTCGTGTTGATTTTCGTCACAAATAACTAGTTCTTCGTTTACACTCATAAAGTTTAGACCAATATATTTTGAACAAGGCGAAACGCCATTTGCTAAATTAGTACCAATGTCGTGTACTTTATCGCCTGGAAAGAAAATCTTATCCCACGATTCAAAGATAGGTGGATACCAATCAGGTGTAATTCTATCACCATTAAACAATACTAGTCCAGGACGTAAAGGAATTACTGTGCTATCAAAATGCGAATAACTATAAAACTTTTCAGCAAGATGAATACGATATCCTAAAGGTTCTAGTATAGTTTTTAACCATTGTCCGCCTAGCAATGTTCCTGAATTACTTACTTGGTATAACAAGTCATTACCTAAACGCACTACATTAGGTGCATCAAATACAATTTCCTTGTTTACAAGTGTAGGAATACTTAGATCTTCTAGTTGATAACTTTCGTCAAGCAATTTAGGACGTGGAGCACTAATCCATTGTGATCCGCCTTCCATTGCTTCGTACAAAAATTCTCTGTATGCTGTTGTTTCAAATTGACGAGCTCGCATAGCACCCGGACAATCAATAATAAGATTGTCTAGTGGTAACAGCAAGTCACGTGGACAGTATGTATACCATCCTGTTGTTTTCCAATCTGGTGTGCTAAACTCTTTTGAATGATCAATTGACTCTGGGCGTCTTACTTTTACGCCTAGATCTGTTAACACTTTTGCAAAACCGTCTAGGTCTTCATTTGCCTCGTCAATAACCCACTGCGGGCTAGGACCTTCTAAGTCCTTAATGTGTTCATATTTACAATCTGCAAATCCAAAAGAGTGTGTTGATTTATCAACTGTAGGAATACGTGCATGATCTGCAATACCTACAAATACCTCTTCTAATGGATCCCAGTCGTTGTGACTGCTTACTACTGTCATTTGTTCTCCTTTGTTTTTACAACTATATTAATTACTATTCTTCTGTATGCATTTTTTGGATTGCTACTACTGTGCATTACGTTACTTGGAAAGTAAACTGCATGTCCTTGTGCAAATCCGCTTCTATCCATTTCTCTTAGATTTTCATCAAACATGACAGTGTCGCCATCTGCTTGATTTACATAATAAACTATACTAGTCCAATCATCATCATAAACATCAACATGCGGTGTGTTGTGTGTTGTGGTCGCTGTAGAGTCTTGGAATAACATGTTTACTTTTATTCTTCCAATGTCTATAACAGTTTGATTGGTATGATATTCAAAAAAATGAATTAGTGGTCTGACAATTTCCCAAAGCGGACTTACTGCTTGTCCATCGTCATAAAGCAAATGCACAAATTGATGTGTTTCTTCTATGTGTGGAAATTTATATTTTAATTCTTCTACATTTTCTGGATTAACTGTGGTGGCTTTGTATATCCAAGGAATTTGATCACTAGTCATTACCTTGTCTATTTCTTTAACAAGTGTGTTAGGTAACCAATTCTCTAATTTTTTAAACATTTATTTTTTGTCCTATAAGGTCTGAAACAGTTACCCTATTGTACTTTCCACCTCTATTGTTTTCTGCATATTCTTCTCCGCCTTGGCCAAACATTATACAATCTGTGTATTCTAAATTTAGCTCATTACAGACTTCGTGATATGCACTGGCATATGTATGCCAATTATGATCTACACTATATTTTTTAATAAGTTTATTTGCAATACTTAACGGTACTCTATTAACCATTTCAACAGAATTGAATACATCAATACCGTCGTCTTTGTCTTCGCGCTGTAGTCGCATACCAACACGTAAAAATTCGCAACCGTAAAATGCTTTTGAGATTGAAAATGTAACAGTTTCAACTGCTAGGAATTTTGATAAATCTAAATTAATATTTTTTGTACATGGAAAATATGCAAAGTCTAATAGTACAGGAATATCCATGCCATAACAATTATACAATAGATTGTCCATTGGTAATTGTGTTCCTGCATCACTAAATGGCACACTTATTATTACAGCATCGTTATTATGTAGTCTACTATCTTCTATATAAGCCCAATCAAAACCATGCTTTAAACAAGCACTGTGGTACATAAATTCGCCCTTATAGAATCTAAAGCGTCTATCCTTATGTTTTAGGTAAAAGTGGTCAAATGCTTGTGCAGTGCCTGCTACAAGTTTTTTATTAGGAAAATCTTCTAAACCCTGTAGATTATTAAGTTCACTAGTATTGATCCAATTATAAAAATTGTCTGTAAATTCTTGTTGTATGTTGTCGTTGTACAAATCTTTAGTTACATCTAAAGAATCTATAAATTCTTTTATAGTGTAATCAACAACAGGTTTAGCGCCACGTAAATTCATCATATACTCCAGTGACCTGCATAGTGTACTTTGTAGTCATTCCCATATTTCCACTTAAATGCGGTTCATCTCTACGTATTATTATAGCATCACCGCGCTTCCAATGCAAGACACTTTTTTCATTTATTTCAAAATAATGCCCGCTTTGCCAGTCTTCTAAGAATATATTAACTCTACAACACTCATATGGATCTACATTATGCACACTTGCAAACTTAAAAAAGGTGTCTTCGTGACAAGGCAGTGTTTGTCCAGCTGGTTGTTTCATAATACCAACACTGTATCTAGGAAACAGCGTTTTACAAAAATCATGCACTGCTACCTCTACTTCAAACGCACGATAGTACATACTGTTATCGTGATTATAACCTGCTTCTATATAACGCAAGTTTTGCTGTTCGAACTCGCTCGCACGATCTTCGATTGTTACATTATCTTCTCGAATCCAATTATTGTTTTTATAATTAAATTCTGGTAATTGTAGATTTATTTTTCCCATGGCTTATCGTAAGGAACCTTTTCTTTGTCATCAAACCAATATAAACTTCTATGTGGTGGAAATTTATCATCGTGTTTTGCATTACTTACATAGTAAAATAATCTTAAATTTTTTCTACTCATTGTGCCTGGAAGTTTCATAGGTTCTGGATATCCATGATATGCAAGATTATTATAACTCCAAACAACTAAATTTCCTGCACCTGGTACTACTCTACTTACAACAGTTTCTCTATCAGTATCATAAAAATCTAAACAGCCGCCCCAATCTTCTTTGTATTGCTCATTTAAATAGATTATTACACTAAGCCTTCTATGTAATCTTAGTTGATCGTTCCAATTAAAGTCGGTGTGTACTTTTAAACTATCACCGGTATATGCTTTGCAATACCCAGCACCTACTAAATGAGGATCGGGAATTAAATCAACTGTATCAGTTACTTCTTGTAACCACTTTAAAAACGTAGCACCGTGCAGTGCATTTACTATTTGATCTTGTACAGGCGTGTCATCTAGATTGTTATATTCATACATACAACTGCCTTTTCTTGTAAATTTCTTACACTTTTCAAGAGGAATATCTTGTAATTCTTGCGCGGCTTGTTGCACAAGATCTAAAGGTAAAAAGTTTTTAATTTCTAATTTACTATAACCTGGATGACTACGATACTCTTGCTGTAAAGAAAATGTATCGGAGAAATTGGCTTGGATATGATCCAATATTTGCTTTTTTACAGACATTTAGTTTCTCACACTAATAAGTTTCTTGTATTCAGGCAAATATAGATATTCAATGTCACTGTCGTATAGTGTGCGTACTGCATCATCTAGTGTTTCAACTAACGGTTCGCCACCTAGGTTAAAACTAGTGTTGAACAAAATAGGTAATCCTGTTTTATCATAAAAATCTTTTATTAGACTATAATAGTTTGGATTATGTTCTTCTTTTACTGTTTGAATTCTACATGTACCATCTACATGAATAATTGAAGGTATCTTTTCTTCGACACCTGGTTGACAATTCATTGCATACATCATATGAGGACTTTGATCTAGTCCTTTCATATCAAACCATTCGTGTGCATATTCATGTAATATGCTACCTGCAAATGGTCGGAAGTATTCTCTGCGTTTTACTTTGTTGACATGATCCTTACCGTCTTTATATGATGGATCAAATAATAAACTTCTATTTCCTAATGCTCTAGGTCCTGCTTCGGAGCGTCCTTGGAACATTGCTACAATATTTTTATTACACAAAAGTTCAACAATATCTTGGTTATTTGCGTCTTTAATTTCAGCATCATATTTTTCTACTACTGTATTAATTTCGTCATCACTGTGACAATATGCAGGACCTAAATATAAACTATCAGCATATGGGCGTATTTTATCATCTTGCATCATGTGATGATAATGAAGTAGTGCCGCACCTATACATGTTCCTGCATCACTTGAAACAGGCTCTACATATAATTTAATTCCGTGCTTATTAAGTTCATCTAAATAAAAATAATTTGCTACACAGTTTAGTCCATAACCACCACTTAGCACAACATTTTTATTACCTGTAATTTCCACAGCTTGTAATATAAGATCTAATACACGTTGCTGTGATTCTGTTTGCACAGCGTATGCCATATCTCTTCTACTTTGTAGTTTAGTTAAGTCTTCTCTATTTTCATAAACACTTTGTTCTGTTTTTAATACTTCGTATCTATTTTCATTTACAACTGCACCGTTAGGATATGTAGGAATAATCAAATTTCTATTTGCAGTGACCCACTCATTTCCTTTATCGTCTGTATATACCGGAGGAATTCCATCATTTGGTTTTCCGTAAGGCGATAGTCCCATAGTTTTACCAGCTTCGATTGGTTGCCAACCGCAGTACTGTGTAACAGCTTCATATGCTTTTACAATTCCAGCAGTGTCATCTAATATTAATTCATGTGTGCCGCTTTCGCCTTCACGTTCGCTAGATACAGTCATTTTTGCACTCATGTACGGTCCGCGGCCGCCTTGATGCTTATACAAAGTTTTGATATTAGCAGGATATTCGCAATGAAAAATAGTTTCTAATTCCCATGTCATTTGCTGGTCGCCTCCTAAATTCATAGGAATAAATGTACCTGCGCCGTCAACAATTACCGCAGTAGCACTTTTAAATCCACTACGATAAAATGCACATGCCGCATGTAATTTATGATGTACAAATGCATAGTCTAATACTTGTGGATGTTCTCTACCTTCATACTTCTTATCTATTAGTCCTAATTTTCGTGCAAGACCAGTATAGATGTCATCTCCACTAAAATCAATTTTTCCGGCTGTTTCTTGTAAAGGTTGAGTATGAGCAATTATCAAATAATCTAATTTGTCAGTATATTCTAAAATCTTTATCATGCCAGCGAGCGGACCGCCATCGTATTTTTGTCTTGACAATCTTTCTTCTTCAAGACTAAACACTAATTCGCCATCCTTCAACAGGCAAACTGCTCCATTGTGTCCTCTTGTTATACCTGCTATCCATTGAGCCATAATTAAAAATCTCCTACGTCAAATGTAAAATCTGTTACAAATACTTTTCTTTTTTGTCTAGTAGGGTAAGTTCCGTGCCATACTCTACCATCTAATATAATTAGTTTCCCTGCTTCAGGCATCCACTCCTTATATGAAATTATATTATTATTGTTTAGTATTGCATATAAAAAGCCTGCATGTGGATGCATTTCGTCAACATTGTAATCGTCTAAAAATAATACACATGTAAACTGTCTTCCTGGTTCATGACTATGCATACCTGCATAACTATGTTCTGGATAATCTATCCACCAACTCTTACTGTGTTTTATATTTTTATACGGCAACTTACTAACATTTTTTAATATATGTTCTATATAATTACTATCTATATTAGCAGGATATTCCCAATTTTGCAAGTGAAAAATTTGACTATCTCCACTATCTCTATGACTTTCTGATTCAAGATCAAAACATTTTAGAAAGTTTTTGTAGTCATTATATGTGCTTTCTATATAATAAGTAGGTAGTAACGTATGTGCATAAGTGTCGAAATCCATTAGGTACCTGTTCTATTTAAAATTTGTGCTGGTTGAGCTTGCCCATGATTATGAGCAGGATTATCACATGCCTGTTGTTGCGGAATCATCGGAGTGTATGTTCCTTTAAACTTTTCACTTTTTCCAAGTGCTTTTTTACAACTTTCAACAACTTTATTAAGATTTTTCTCGCCTAATTCCATTACTTCATCGTTAACACGATCTTGCCAATCTTCTAATGTAGTACGAATAGGGCTATACGTTCTCTTACCTTCGCCAACATCAATAATATCAAACTTACTACACTCTGGATAACTTATATTAATCGGAAATGTACTTCCAGTTACAATAGTTGCTGTTTTGCCTAGAGCTTTAGCAAGATGCTGTCCTAAACTATCACAACCTAAAAAATGATCTGCTATTTCAATTATACTTGCCCATGTGCGTGTATCTGGAATTTGTGGCATTGCTACTGGAGTTTTATTAGTATCGTTTTCTTCTAATGCGATTGGAAATTCACTCATTAATATTACTGCATATTCTTTTTTCAAGCGATTAATTATTTCAATAACATCATTTAAATGAAAACTTCTACTTGTAGGATCAATTACAAAATCGCCCATATTTTGTGTACTACGTCCAAATGGTTGAAATACAATTACTTTATCTAGTCCTGTTTTTGCTTTAACTTCTTGTACAACATTAAACCCCGAAACTATTTCTTGTTTATTCAAAAATATTTTTGGTTCGCCTACTTCTCTTAAACCTTTATTATTAATGATAATATCAAATGCTTGTGCAATGCTTGCTTTTTGATTATAGTATTCCCATACTCTGTACGGTTCAGGACTTATACAATCTCTATCTTTTATATAGTCTTCGAATAGATTTTTATGCCATACATCAAAGGCACGTTTATGCAGTGTAGGATGTCCTTTATAAAAGTCCATGCCACCTTCGCATACAATGATGAAATCGTTATCTGGATTTTCTTGTTCGAATTTTTCAAACGCAGGAATTGATGTGATTACCCGGCCTGCGCCACCATTGATAAAAAATGCAGTTGATCTAGACAAAAAAACGTCCTCCTAAATATTATAAAATATTTATAGGGAGGACGTTTGTAAAATGATAAAAACGGTTCTTATATGCTATTTGTTATTTTCAGCATCTGGCTCAAAGTCATCACCTTTTGGAGCAGTAATTGGTGGACTTGGAAGCATCTGAATTGCAACGCCTGGTTCAAACTCAGCCAATGCATCTGGTGCATCTCTTAATTTTTGTCTGTAGTCTAACCACTTTTGACGTATAGCCTCTGGCATACCATCATCGATAGTGCCGTCAGCATCTTCTAATTGTCTGTTTCTAATTGTTCTAAAATGATCCCATGTAAAATTATCTGGAACACCATGTGTATCATGATTTTTTATAGGAATATTAAATTCACCTGTATCAAAATCGTATGTAATATTAAATTCGTCGTAGATGTCACGAGGTTCAAAATCTTCATCACGTAATGTTTCGCAGTTTTCGTAACCTTCTGGGCTTTCGTATGCTACTTGCCATTCACGTGTTTCACGTAATTGTAGTGCAGATTCTTTACCTGCATCGTTAGCAATCTCACATAGTAGTGGATTTTCTTTACAATCAACTGTTACTCGTGTACAATCTAGTGGTGTTGGTCTTTCTAGATCTTCGTCTAACCATAGACACCAACCTGATTCTTTTCCTGATTCGTTATCAATTTCAAATGTAAGAAACTCTGGACCTTCATAAGTCCATGTTCCTGTTTTACCCTGAGTAAACTCATCACTAATCCAAGCATCCGGAATAGGGTAAGTAAACTCTTGTGCTATATATCTTACTGGCATTTTATTTCATTGCTCCTTATTCGTATTTAT
>Ga0213859_10000465_pt1 | contig 18488 bp, 16 predicted proteins | sample PICome_2_FD_160133 | JGI IMG/M metagenome (GOLD analysis project Ga0213859, IMG submission 160133) | Coastal seawater microbial communities near Pivers Island, North Carolina, United States - PICO304 | ecosystem: Environmental > Aquatic > Marine > Coastal | place: USA: North Carolina...
TTAATATATTAATTAATCGTTTTAATTTTTTTTTTATCTTAATTAATTTAATTGTTGTGGCATTTTCAAGATGATCAACAGAATACCGATTTCGATTTATTTTACTATATAAAATATCTCGTTTAAGTTTTTGTCCATTTTTTTTTAAATTGAGATCTGTAGCTAACCACGTAACTAACGTTTTATGTTTAATAATCTCTTCTAACAAATCTTTAATTTCGGGATTTTTAGTAAATTCTAAATTGGTAGTAATTAATGTAATAATATCAGGTAAATAATAGAGTAAACCAGTATCTATTCGTTTCTCACATTGTTCTACCTCTAAAAGTAAAGCCATATAGTTTGGGCGACTATTCGTATACCAAACATGAGTAACAGGATAAATTAAGTTGATATGACCCATTCGATGTCGACGGACTCTTGATTCAGTTAACTCGACACCACATCTTTCACAAATTAACCCATCATATCTTACACGTTTATATTTTCCACAGGCACATTCCAAACTTTTACTTGGACCAAAAATTCGTTCACAGAATAATCCATCCATTTCGGGTTTAAAGGTTCTATAATTGATGGTTTCTGATTTTTGAACTTCTCCAATAAATTGTCCATTCGGTAATCTTCGATGGGACCATTGTAAAATTCGAATAGGAGAAGCTAATTTAATTTTTATATAATCAAATTCTTTTTCAGTTCTTATCATATTTTTTAGAATAAAAATAATTAAAATGCTATCTTATTTATATTTGATGTTGGTGGAAATGTTTTTGATAAAGGATCATATCTCTCGATTAAATTAACTTCTGTTTCATAAGTTTGAATATTATTGAATTGTTCAATTCGATATGTACTCATATCAAGCCCAATTGATCGTAATTCTTGTAATAAAACTTTAAACGATTCTGGAATACCAGAAGTAGGAATTTGCTGACCTTTAACAATAGCATTTAAAGTTTCGTTTCGACCTTCCATATCATCAGATTTAATAGTTAATAATTCTTTTAATGTAAAAGCAGCCCCAAAACCTTCTAAAGCCCAAACTTCCATTTCTCCAAATCTTTGTCCTCCATGTTGGGCTTTTCCCCCTAATGGCTGTTGTGTTACTAACGAATAAGGGCCTGTTGCTCGAGCATGCATTTTATCATCAACTAAATGAATTAATTTTAACATATATCCGCTTCCAACAGTAATTGGATTCTCAAACTCCTTTCCAGTTCTTCCATCAATTAAAACTGTTTTTCCAGGAGCATATGGATTAAAAATCCAAGCTTCATCTTTTTCAATAGATGCTTGACGTAATTTCTTATTAATTAAGATTCTTGAAACTTCTGGTCCATACATTTCATCAAAAGGTAAAATTTTAAATCGTCGTTCCAATTTATGTCCCGCAAATCCTAATAAGCATTCATATAATTGACCAACATTCATTCGTGATGGAACTCCTAATGGATTTAAAATAATATCAATTGGTGTCCCATCTGGTAAAAAGGGCATATCTTGACGCGGTAGAATTCTTGAAATAATACCTTTATTACCATGACGCCCAGCAATTTTATCACCAACTTGAATCTTTCGAATTTGAGCAACAAAAATTTGAATTTTTTCAAATTTATATGCTAATTTTGTACGTCGATTAAACGTTAGAGTTTCAATAACTCGTCCATATTCACCTTCAGGCATCCTAAAAGAGGTATCACGTACGCCTTTTGCTTTTGCTCCAAAAATTGCTCGTAATAATTTTGCTTCTGGTAATTGTTCAGAATCATCTTTTTCAACAACTTTACCTACTAAAATATCTCCTGGTTTAACAAATGTACCAATTGAAACAATCCCATCTTCATTTAAATGTTGAATTTCAGTAAAATTTAAGTTTGGAATATTTTTTGTTGTTTTTTCACAAATATCAGCTGTTTGATCGATTTCAACTTCATAACGTTCAATATGAATTGAAGTAAAGATATCCTCATAAACAAGTCGTTCATTAATCAAAATTGCATCTTCAAAATTATATCCTTGCCATGGCATATATGCAATTAAAACATTTTGACCTAAAGCTAATTCACTACTATTAATACCAGGTCCATCAGTTAACATTTGGCCGGAAACTACTTTTTCACCTGTCCAAACAATTGGACGATGGTTTATACAGGTTTCTTGATTAGAACGTTGGTATTTTTGTAACGGATATTTTAACTCTTTTCCATTGGTATGTTTTATAATAATTTGTTCAGCAGTAACTGAAGTTACAATCCCATCACTATGTGAATTTAAGGTAGCCCCTGAATCAATAGCGATTTGATTTTCCAACCCTGTCCCAACAATTGGTTTTTGAGGTAAAATTAATGGAACAGATTGACGTTGCATGTTTGACCCCATTAAAGCGCGATTTGCATCATCATGTTCAAAAAATGGAATTAAAGAAGCAGCAACGGAAACAACTTGAATAGGAGAAATAGCAATAAAATCAACTTCAAATGGAGTTACTGTAATAAAATCTTGTTTATATCTTACTGGGATTAAATTCCGAACTAAATAGTTTTTATCATTTGTTGCAATATCGGCAGGTGCAATTTTATAAAAATCTTCAATGTCAGCGGTTAAATAAATTGGGTTACCTGTTTTAATTACTTTCCCATTAATTACACGCCAAAAAGGAGTTTCAATAAAACCTGATTTATTAACTCGGGCACAAGTTGTTAAAGATGCAATTAAACCAACGTTCTGACCTTCCGGTGTTTCAATTGGACAAATACGACCATAATGACTAGGATGAATATCGCGAACAGCGAAACTAATTCTATCACGGTCAAACCCACCTGGACCTAATCCACTAATTCGGCGTCTATGAGTTAATGATGATAAAGGATTTGTTTGGTCCATATATTGGGAAAGTTGACTTGAACCAAAAAATTCTCTAATAGTAGTACCAACAATATTAAAACTTGAAAGTTGGCTGGAACCAATTTTATTCGTTTGACTTCGTAATTTACGTAATAAACGTTGAAAACCGATTCTAAATAAATTTTGTAATAATTCACCAACGGATCTTACCCGACGATTTTTTAAATGATCAATATCATCCCCGATTGTTTTAGAAATGGATAACGTTATTAAGGAATCAATAATAGAAAAAATATCTGCATACGTAATACTTTGAATATTATTACTCAGTTTTAAATTTAATCGACTATTAATTTTCGAACGACCAATTTTTCCTAATCGATAATAGCGAGTATCAAAAATTCTAGAAAATTCTGAAATATTTTTATAATTTTGAAGATTTAAGTCAAATCTTAACAATGGATTTACGGAATAACTAGAATTTTTAATTAAAGGTTTATTAAAATAAAAAAAATCAGCATGATATAAATTTTGACAAATTTCGAGGTCTGTTAAACCCATCTCTTTTAATAGATGAATAATTGGTTTTTGGGTAAATTTATCTAATTGAATAACAACTTCATCTTCTTGATTTTTAATCGGATATTTATATTTATTAATTTCCGTATTTTTTTGAAATCCAAAACGTATCCAAGAACCTGATTCTGGAATTAAAATTGCAGTGTATAAATCTTTTTCGTGGTATTTTTGTCTATACCGATCTTTTATTTGATGAGAATCTTTATACTGAATAATTTCAGAACGTGATTTTAAATAAGTTAATTTTGTTTTGTTTTCATTAATTTCATATTTATATTCAAATAAATCTCGCTTGAAATTTTTTCTTTTTAAATCGGAAATCTGAATTGAATTTAAATCTATTTTTGCATTTATGCCAAGCGGAATATTAGTAGGATCTTTAAATTTTTTCTTTTTTTGTCGATATTTAAAAAGTTCTTTTAATGTCGTCGAAAAGTAAAAAATAGGTTTAATATTTTTTTGTTTATAATGCTCAATAACAGTTGCAGTTTTTTCTTTTGTTGATAAAAATAAATTATTTAAAAAATTAAATTGATTAATTTGTTTGATATGTAGCTGATTACTAATTAAAACTAATATGAATTTATTAAGAAACTTTAGTTGAATTGTTTTTTCATAATAATTTAATAAACCTTCAACATACATTTGATCAATTGCAGAAGTAAATAACATATTTCTATCAAAATATGTTTGATTTATCTTCGTAGACCATTGTTTTTCAAACTTTACCTTGTTATTAATTACTTGTTTTTTCAATAAAGTATATTTTATTAAAATTTTGAGTAAGTTATTCCATTCTTTAACTAAATTTACTATTTGAGAAGTTGAATTAGTATTCGAAAATTCTGTTTGTTTCAGGGACAACCAATGCAAAAATATTTTAATTCGTTTATATTTTTTTTGTAAATGTTGGGTACTTGAAATAATTCGGTAAATTTTAAACGATTCAAGAAAATAAAAATAAAAATCTTTTTCATTTTTTTTTAGTTCGGTAAACGAATATTGAAATAAACTTTGATTATAGACAATAGGGAAAAATGATACGATTTGTTCCGAAATAAAGGGTTCGCCTAATGGGAGAAAAGACTTTAATTTATTAAAATCAGTAGATAATTTTCTTTTAACATTTTTTCGTTTCTTCTGGTTTTTATTTTTTTCAAAATAAATTCCCGGACTTCGAATAATTTGACTTACAATGACCCGTTCACATCCATTAATAACAAAAGTTGCTGAGGTTGTCATTAATGGTAAAGTTATAATTGGAAATTGGCTATGGTATTTTATACTATTTAGTTTTTTATTTCGAATTTCTAGGGGTATTACTAATTGTGCAGCATAATTTGCTGTATATTTTTTTGCTCGTATAATATTATAGACAGGCTTTACTAAAGTATATTCATGCCCAAATAAAACATATTCAGTATTATAACTAAAATCATGAATTCTAGAAAACATAGCGAGTTCTTCGTGTAACCCTTGTGCAATAAACCAACAAAAACTAACTCGCTGCATGTCTATAAAATCAGGTAGAGCAGTAATATAATTCATCGATTGTTTCATACTCTTTAACTGTAATTATTTTTAACGTTTTTAAAAGATATAAAAATGTTAAGAAAATTCAAAATACACTTTTTAAAATTTCCTTAACCAATTTTTTTAATGACTATCTGTAAATTCCTTAAAAGATAAATATTTTAAATTGCTTTAAAACAAAGGGCTAATTTCGATTTTTTACGAGCGGCCGTATTTTTATGAAAAATGTTTTTTTTACAAGCTTTATCAATTAATTTGTAAGTTAAATTTAAAACTTTCTGTACTTCTTCTTTGTTTTCAGGAGTTGGAGAGCTTCTATACGTTTCTAAATTATTTAAAAACAGTTTCGTTAATGTTCGTACTGACGTTTTATAAAAACGATTTTGTAAACGATTTCGTTTAGCTATTAAAATACGCTTTTTTGCAGATTTGTTATTTGCCATAATTTTTGATAAATCCTTTAAATTTATAATTAAGTATTTCCATTTATTAAAATATAGTACATTCAGTATAAAATTGGAAGTTTTTCGAACAAAAAAAGTTATCTTTCGAAAGTTTTTTATAAAACCTTGATAAGATCAGATTTTTTAGGTAGTGTATTCTAAATAAAAATATTCTTAAAAATTAATTAATTTTATTAAAAATCTTTATGGCAAAAAATAAAGGTACTCGAATTTTGATAACTTTAGAATGTACGGAATGTCGTTCAAATACAAATAAACGTTCAGAAGGAGTTTCACGATATATAACACAAAAAAATCGTCGAAATAATCCGGAAAGAATTGAACTTAAAAAATATTGTCGTCATTGTAATAAACCCACGATTCACAAAGAAATTAAATAAAATATAATATGTTAACACAAAAACAAAAATTATCTGTAATTGGTATTAATCAAAAAATTGATTATAAAGATATTGATTTATTAAAATTATTTATTACAGAACAGGGAAAAATATTACCCCGTCGTGCAACGGGTGTGACGGTTCAACAACAACGTCAAATAGCCAAAGCAATTAAACGCGCACGTGTTTTATCCTTACTACCATTCGTTGCACAAAATTCCATTTAAAATATTAATTTTTTAATATTTTAAATGATAAAAAATATCAGGTTTTATAAAATTAAAAATTAATGGGAAAAAGAATTTCACGTTAAAATAAAATTAAAAACAGAGTATAATGTGATAATGAAAACTCATATTTACTTAATAGATTAACAGAATACTATTTTTTATTTTTTATGAGGGTTTCATAGATTTTCGTCTCCCAAAAGGAGAAAGTCAATGGCAATAAGCTCAACGGAGCGTCGTGAAAAAACAGTACAAATTTTTGTAGAAAAAGACGCTGTGGAAACTAGTTTTGAAAAATGGGCCCAACCAGGACATTTTTCACGAACATTAGCTAAAGGTCCAAAAACTACTACTTGGATTTGGAATTTACATGCGGATGCACATGATTTTGATAGTCAAACTAGTTCATTAGAAGAAGTTTCTCGTAAAATTTTTAGTGCACATTTTGGCCAATTAGCTGCAATTTTTTTATGGATTAGTGGAATGCATTTCCATGGTGCATATTTTTCAAATTATTCGGCTTGGTTATCAGATCCAATTGGAATTAAACAAAGCTCACAAGTTGTTTGGCCAATTGTAGGTCAAGAAATCTTAAATGCAGATGTAGGAGGAAATTTCCAAGGTGTTCAAACAACATCGGGTTGGTTCCAAATGTGGCGTGCAGAAGGTATTACAAGTGAAGTTGAATTATACTGGATTGCTATTGGTGGGTTAATTATGTCAGCATTAATGCTTTTTGCTGGTTGGTTCCACTACCATAAAGCTGCTCCAAAATTAGAATGGTTCCAAAATGCTGAATCAATGATGAATCATCACTTAGCAGGGTTATTAGGTTTAGGATGTTTATCATGGTCAGGACATCAAATCCATATTGCATTACCAATTAACAAATTATTGGATGCGGGTGTATCACCTCAAGAAATTCCGCTACCTCATGAATTTTTAATTAATCGTGAGTTAATGGCACAACTATATCCGAGTTTTGGAAAAGGATTAGCGCCATTCTTTAGTGGTAACTGGAGTGAATATTCTGACTTTTTAACATTTAAAGGTGGATTAAATCCTGTAACAGGTGGATTATGGTTAAGTGACATTGCACACCATCATTTAGCATTAGCAGTTTTATTTATTATTGCAGGTCATATGTACCGAACTAATTGGGGTATTGGCCACAGTATGAAAGAAATTTTAGAAGCTCATAAAGGTCCATTTACAGGTGAAGGTCATAAAGGATTATATGAAATTTTAACAACTTCGTGGCATGCTCAATTAGCAATTAACTTAGCAATGATGGGTTCTTTAAGTATTATTGTGGCACATCATATGTATGCGATGCCACCATACCCATACATTGCAACAGATTATGCAACCCAATTATCATTATTTACACATCATATGTGGATTGGTGGATTTTGTGTTACTGGTGGGGCTGCACACGGAGCAATCTTCATGGTACGTGATTATACACCAGCTAATAACTATAACAACTTATTAGATCGTGTTTTAAGACACCGTGATGCTATTATTTCTCACTTAAATTGGGTTTGTATTTTCTTAGGTTGTCATGCTTTTGGATTCTATATTCATAATGATACAATGCGTGCATTAGGTCGACCACAAGACATGTTCTCAGATAAAGCAATTCAATTACAACCTATTTTTGCACAATGGATTCAAAATATTCATTTATTAGCTCCTGGAACAACAGCACCAAATGCTTTAGCTACTACAAGTTATGCTTTTGGGGGTGATGTTGTTGAAATTGGCGGTAAAATTGCGATGATGCCTATTAAGTTAGGTACTGCTGATTTTATGGTACACCATATCCATGCTTTTACTATTCATGTAACGGTATTAATTTTATTAAAAGGTGTTCTATATGCACGTAGTTCAAAATTAATTCCAGATAAAGCAAATTTAGGCTTCCGATTCCCATGTGATGGTCCAGGTCGTGGTGGTACTTGTCAAAGTTCAAGTTGGGATCACGTATTCTTAGGATTATTCTGGATGTACAATTCAATTTCTGTTGTAATTTTCCATTTTAGTTGGAAAATGCAATCGGACGTATGGGGAACAGTAACACCTGATGGAAGTATTTCACATATTACTGGTGGCAACTTTGCTCAAAGTTCAATTACGATTAATGGTTGGTTGCGTGATTTCTTATGGTCACAAGCATCACAAGTAATTCAATCATATGGCTCAGCTTCGTCAGCTTATGGTTTAATTTTCTTAGGTGCACACTTTATTTGGGCATTTAGTTTAATGTTCTTATTTAGTGGTCGTGGTTACTGGCAAGAATTAATTGAATCAATTGTCTGGGCGCATAATAAATTAAACTTTGCTCCAGCAATTCAACCTCGTGCATTAAGTATTACACAAGGTCGAGCAGTAGGTTTAGCACATTATCTACTTGGTGGTATTGGTACAACTTGGGCGTTCTTCTTAGCACGTTCATTATCAATTACTTAAATATTAATTTTAGTGACGAAAATTATTACATAATTTTATTGTAAAGTATTTACAATCTCCAAAGTCTATAAAATTTTTCTTTTATTTACAACTATAAATTATATAAAAAGGCATCTGAAGATTATGGCAACTAAATTTCCAAAGTTTAGCCAAGCCCTTGCACAAGATCCAGCAACTCGACGAATTTGGTACGGTATAGCTACCGCTCATGATTTAGAAGCACATGATGGCATGACAGAAGAAAATTTATATCAAAAGATTTTCGCTTCTCATTTTGGCCATTTAGCTATTATTTTCCTTTGGACTGCTGGAAACTTATTCCATGTTGCATGGCAGGGGAATTTTGAACAATGGGTAACAAAACCATTAAAGACAAAACCAATTGCGCACTCAATTTGGGATCCACATTTTGGTGAGTCTGCATTAAAAGCATTTAGTAAAGGGAATACCTACCCCGTTAATATTACGTTTGCTGGTGTATACCAATGGTGGTATACAATTGGCTTTAGAACCAATCAAGAACTTTATGCGGGTTCAATTGGTTTATTAGTATTATCATGTGTATTATTATTTGCTGGTTGGTTACATTTACAACCAAAATTCCGCCCAAGTTTATCTTGGTTTAAAAATAATGAATCACGTTTAAATCATCATTTATCAGGTTTATTAGGTGTAAGTTCATTAGCGTGGACTGGTCATATTGTTCACGTAGCAATTCCAGCATCACGTGGTGTACATGTTGGTTGGGATAATTTCTTAACAACTCCGCCACATCCTGCAGGTTTACAACCATTTTTCTCAGGTAATTGGACTGTATACGCTGAAAATCCAGACAGTGCAAGTCATGTTTACGGAACGTCAGAAGGTGCTGGAACAGCAATCTTAACGTTTTTAGGTGGATTCCATCCACAAACACAATCATTATGGTTAACAGATATTGCTCACCATCAACTTGCAATTGCAGTAGTATTTATTATTGCTGGTCATATGTACCGAACAAATTTTGGTATTGGTCATAATATGAAAGAAATTCTTGATGCACATCGTCCACCGGGCGGTCGTTTAGGTGCAGGTCACGTAGGCTTGTTCGAAACAATCACGAATTCATTACATATGCAATTGGGATTAGCATTAGCTTCGTTAGGTGTAGCAACATCATTAACAGCGCAACATATGTATGCATTAACACCATATGCGTATCTATCAAAAGATTTTACAACAGAAGCAGCATTATATACTCACCATCAATATATTGCAGGTTTCTTAATGGTAGGAGCTTTTGCTCATGGTGCCATTTTCTTTGTCCGTGATTATGATCCGGAATTAAACAAAAATAACGTATTAGCTCGTATGCTTGAGCATAAAGAAGCTATTATTTCCCATTTAAGTTGGGTATCATTATTTTTAGGATTCCATACATTAGGATTATATATTCACAATGATACAGTTGTTGCTTTTGGTCAACCAGAAAAACAAATTTTATTTGAACCTGTATTTGCTGAATATATTCAGGCTGCATCTGGGAAAGCTGTTTATCAATTTAATGTATTATTATCATCATCTACAAGTCCTGCAACAGTAGCAGGTAATCAAGTTTGGTTACCGGGTTGGTTAGAAGCCATTAATAACAATAAAAATGATTTATTCTTAACTATTGGCCCTGGTGATTTTTTAGTTCACCATGCAATTGCATTAGGTTTACATGTAACAGCATTAATTTTAGTAAAAGGTGCTTTAGATGCACGCGGTTCAAAATTAATGCCAGATAAAAAAGATTTTGGTTACAGTTTCCCATGTGACGGTCCTGGCCGTGGTGGTACATGTGATATCTCAGCCTGGGATGCTTTCTATTTAGCAATGTTCTGGATGTTAAATACAATTGGTTGGGTTACATTCTACTGGCATTGGAAACACATGACAATTTGGGGTGGTAACCCTGGTCAGTTTAATGAATCATCAAATTATATCATGGGTTGGTTACGTGATTACTTATGGTTAAATTCATCACCATTAATTAATGGTTATAACCCATTTGGTATGAATAATTTATCTGTATGGTCATGGATGTTCTTATTTGGACATTTAATTTGGGCAACAGGTTTCATGTTCTTAATTTCATGGCGTGGTTACTGGCAAGAATTAATTGAAACGTTAGTGTGGGCACATGAACGTACTCCACTTGCAAATTTAATTCGTTGGCGCGATAAACCTGTAGCATTATCAATTGTACAAGCTCGTTTAGTAGGTTTAGTTCACTTCTCTGTGGGTTATATTTTAACATATGCTGCATTTGTTATTGCATCAACATCAGGTAAATATGGATAAAAAATAAGAAATAAACTTTTTAGTAATAGACTTTGGTCTATTACTAAATTCAAATTCTTACAATGAATTAAAGAAATTAAAGAAATCGAGATGCCAAAAAATTTTTTTCTAAAGTGTTGCGTTTTATTTAACTTATTTTTAGAATAGTAGAGTCTGGATCTTAGTTGTAGATACTTTAATATCAAACTAGCCTGCAATGGCTTATTACTTGCTGGTGTAGCTCAATGGTAGAGCAACGGATTTGTAATCCGTAGGTTGGGGGTTCAAATCCCTTCACCAGCTATTTAAATAAATGAATAAAAAATACGATATATCTCTTTTATATTATTAAAATATAAACTATAATTACCTTAAAATAAATTATTAACTATACAAAAAATTTTTATTTTTAAAACGCTAAGGAAATATTTATGGGAAATTTTATCGATAAAACATTTACAGTAATCGCAGATATTTTACTAAAAGTTTTACCTGCAAGTAAACAAGAAAAACAAGCTTTTTCATATTATCGTGCTGGTATGTCCGCACAATCACAAGGAAAATATGCTGAAGCTCTTGAAAATTATTATGAGGCATTACAAGTTGAAGAAGATCCTTATGATCGAAGTTATACTCTATATAATATTGGGTTAATTTATGGAAATATTGGAAATAATTCGCAAGCATTAGAATATTATCATCAAGCCTTGGAATTAAATTCAAACTTACCCCAAGCATTAAATAATATTGCGGTAATTTATCATTCGTCTGGCTTAAATACTATAACAATGATCAATGAAGAAATTGATGATATACAACAAGCAGAGTATCGTGCATTAGCAACTGAATTTTTTGATAAAGCTGGGAATTATTGGCGACAAGCTCTTAAATTAGCACCCGATAATTACCCAGGTGCTCGAAATTGGTTAAAAGTAAGTGGTCGATTATTTGAGGAAAATTAATACAACAAATTAAACTAATAAACTCCTAAGAATTATTTTATTCAAGAATTATAATTATTTTGTTGTACAATGATACATAGTTAATTTGTTTTAGATTTATTATTATTTAGAATAATACATCAAATTCCGAAAGTATATTTATTCTTAAATATTTAAATATGTTAAGTCAAAATGGTAAAAACTGAAAAAAATCAAGGCTACGTTACTCAAATTATTGGTCCAGTATTAGATATTGAATTCCCAAGTGGAAATTTACCACCAATTTATAGTGCAATTAAAATTGAAACAGCTGATGGAATTGGTAATATTGTAGAAGTACAACAATTATTAGGAGATAATAAAGTACGTGCTGTATCAATGCGTTCAACAGATGGTTTAAAACGTGGTGTTGCCGCAGTAGATTTAGGTGCTCCAATTAGTGTTCCTGTTGGTACTCCAACGTTAGGTCGAATTTTTAACGTTATTGGTGAACCGGTAGATGAACAAGGTGATGTTTCATATGATGAAACGTTACCAATTCACCGTGATGCGCCAGCATTTACAGAATTAGAAACAAAACCATCAATTTTTGAAACAGGTATTAAAGTAGTAGATTTATTAGCTCCATACCGTCGAGGTGGTAAAATCGGTTTATTTGGTGGTGCTGGTGTAGGTAAAACTGTATTAATTATGGAATTAATTAATAACATTGCTAAAGCACATGGTGGTGTATCTGTTTTTGGTGGTGTAGGTGAACGTACACGTGAAGGTAATGATTTATACGAAGAAATGAAAGAATCTGGCGTAATTAATTCAAAGAATTTCGCTGAATCAAAAGTAGCTTTAGTATACGGTCAAATGAATGAACCTCCAGGGGCTCGTATGCGTGTAGGTTTAACTGCCTTAACAATGGCTGAATACTTCCGTGATGTTAATAAACAAGATGTATTATTATTTATTGATAATATTTTCCGTTTCACTCAAGCAGGTTCAGAAGTATCAGCTTTATTAGGTCGTATGCCATCAGCAGTAGGTTACCAACCAACCTTAGCAACAGAAATGGGTGCTTTACAAGAACGTATTACATCAACGACACAAGGTTCAATTACTTCAATTCAAGCAGTATATGTACCTGCCGATGATTTAACAGATCCGGCTCCAGCGACAACATTTGCTCACTTAGATGCAACAACAGTATTATCTCGTAATTTAGCGGCAAAAGGAATTTACCCAGCAGTAGATCCATTAGATTCTACATCAACAATGTTACAACCAAATATTGTTAGTGACGAACACTATGAAACTGCAGAAAATGTAAAACAAACATTACAACGTTATAAAGAATTACAAGATATTATTGCAATTTTAGGTATTGATGAATTATCTGAAGAGGATCGATTAACTGTTGCACGTGCTCGTAAAGTTGAACGCTTCTTATCACAACCATTCTTCGTAGCAGAAATCTTTACAGGTTCACCTGGTGAATATGTAAGTTTAGAGGATACAATTAAAGGTTTTAACATGGTTTTAAATGGTGAATTAGATGATTTACCAGAACAATCATTCTATCTTGTAGGAAATATTGATCAAGCAATTGCAAAAGCAGAAACTCTAAAATAAAGGAGTAATATATATGGTTCTAAACATTCGTGTACTTACTCCAGACAGAGTAATCTGTTCAACAACAGCTGATGAAGTTGTTTTACCAGGTTTAACGGGGCAAGTAGGTGTATTAGATGGTCATGCTGCCTTAATTACTGCATTAGATACAGGTTTACTAAGAATTAAATTAGATGATAAATGGACACCCATTATATTATGTGGAGGTTTAGCTGAAATTGATAGTAATCGAGTTACTGTTCTAGTGAATGATGTAGAAGAACTTGTTTCTATTGAATTAAGTGAAGCTACGCAAGAATTAGAAAATGCGGCAGTAGCTGTAGAAAATGCAGAAACAAGCAAAGCACGACTAGATGCCTCAATTGAATTAAAAAAAGCTACCGCGCGTGTGGAAGCTATAAATTATTTATCATAAATGAACAATATAAAACTAAATTAAATTTAGTTTTATATTTTTTAATAGTTATGTATAAGATTTTGACTTACTTAAGACTACGTAGTAGACTAACTCGTAGAAAAAACTAATAAAGATGCAAAATCCAAATATATGATAACAAATTCTGATTTTAACTTTAAAAAAAATGAAATAGTAACTTTAGAACTTCCATTTTCTGAACATATTGAAGAATTACGACAAAGAATTTTTCATATATTTTGGATAATTTTATTGTTGACCTGTGCAGCGTTTTTTGAAGTTAAATTTTTAGTTAAAATATTGGAACTACCAGTTAATAACGTAAAATTTTTTCAGCTATCTCCTGGTGAATATTTTGTTTCTACTGTAAAAATTTCTTTCTATACTGGATTACTTTTTGGAAGTCCATTTGCAATAGGACAATTAATTTTATTTTTATTACCTGGACTAACTAAAAAAGAAACAACAGTGATCTTACCATTATTATTAAGTTCATTATGTCTCTTTATATTGGGCCTAGTTTTTTCGTATTATGCTTTAATTCCAGCAGCTTTAAATTTTTTTTTAAACTACAGTGATGAAGTTATTGAACCTTTATGGTCATTTGATCAATATTTTGAATTTGTTTTAGTTTTATTTTATAGTACCGGGCTTGCTTTCCAAATTCCAATTATTCAAGTTTTATTAGGTTTATTAAATATTGTATCAGCTAAACAAATGATAACTTCATGGCGATACGTAATTCTAGTTTCAACAATTATTGGAGCAGTTTTAACACCTTCTACAGATCCTCTAACACAATTATTGTTATCATCAGCAATATTATTGTTATATTTTTCTGGAATAGGGATTCTGCTTTTAATAAAAAATTAATTTACATATATACTTAGAAAGTATTCAATCCATGGCAACTAACAAGTTTTTTAAAAGTCTTTTATTTACTTTAACGCTTGCTATAAGTTTATTCAGTTTTTGTATTGAAAATTCGTTAGCTTATCCCGTTTTTGCTCAACAAGGTTATTCAAATCCACGTGCTGCGAATGGAAAATTAGCTTGCGCTAATTGTCATTTAAATCAAAAAGCGATCGAAATTGAAGCACCTCAAGCAGTACTTCCAAATTCTGTATTTGAAGTTGAAGTTAAAGTACCATATGACACATCACGTCAACAAATCGGCGCAAATGGTCAAAAAGCAGATTTAAATGTAGGTGGTATTGTAATTTTACCAAAAGGATTTAAATTAGCACCTAAAAATCAAATTCCAGAAGAAGTGAAACAGAAAAACAAAGGTGTTTTCATTTCACCATACAGCACAGAATTTGATAACATTTTAGTAGTAGGCCCTATTGCAGGAAAAACACATCAAGAACTTATTTTCCCAGTTTTGACCCCAGATCCTGAAAAAAATTCTGATGTTAAATATTTAACATATCCATTATACGCTGGGGGAAACCGCGGTCGTGGACAAGTATATCCAACGGGTGAAAAAAGTAATATTAATAGTTTTGGTGCTGTCCAAACGGGCCAAATTTCTGCAATCAGTAGTACAGAAAAAGGGGAATCTAATATTACCATTGTTAGCGCAACTGGAACAGAAACAACTCAAACTATTCCAGCAGGTTTACAATTAACAATAAAACAAGGTGATTTAGTAAAAATTGATCAACCATTAAATATTGATCCAAATGTTGGTGGGTTTGGTCAAGAAGAAACAGAAATCGTTTTACAAAAACCAGAACGAATCATTGGTTATTTAGCTTTTTGTTTTAGTGTTTTACTAACACAGATATTATTAATTTTAAAGAAAAAACAATTTGAAAAAGTTCAAGCTGCAGAACTTAATTTCTAATCTAAAAAGGAATGACATAACAATTGGTCATTCCTTTTTATTTTTTTTTCACATTTTAGTATAATTCATCTTCTTGATGAACTAAAATTGTACAGTCAGATTTAGGGTACGCAATACACGTTAAAACAAAACCAGCACCAACTTGATCATCATCTAAGAAAGTTTGCTCTGATTGATCGATTGTTCCTTCTGTAACTTTACCAGCACATGTAGAACAAGCACCTGCACGACAAGAGTATGGTAAATCAATACCGTTTTCTTCTGCAGCATCTAAAACAAAAACATCGTCATTACAATCAATTGTTGTATTAATATCGTGCTCTTCACTTAATAATGTTACTTTGTAAGTAGCCATATAAATCCTTATTTTAAATCACTATAAAGTAAAAATTGAAAATTTAATTCTGTTGTTACTTTACTATTTAGTATTATACTACGGAAACCAAGTACAAATAAAAATTTTTAATTTTTAAAAACTTTTATTTTTATTTAAAAGTTTGTTTTAAACGACTTGCTTTACCTTTTAAATTTCGTAAATAATATAATTTTGATCGACGAACTTTTGATGATCGTAAAATGCTAATTGAATCAATTTTTGGCGAATGGATTAAAAAAACTCGTTCAACTCCAATTCCATCTAAAACTTTTCGAACTGTTATAGTTTTATTAATTGAAGTATTTTTTTTCGCAATAACTGTTCCTTCATAAAATTGAACCCGTTCTTTATTTCCTTCAATAATTTTTACCCCAATCCGTACATTATCTCCAATTTTAATAATTGGTAAATTCTTTTTGAGAAAATTACTCTGTAAACTATCAATTGTTTGTTGATTATTTAACTTAATCATAAAACTTTATATTTTCCTAATTTATTACTACTAATCTTACAGTGATTTTGTTAAAAAAACAATATTAAAAATCAAGAAAATGCATCCGACTGGGTTCGAACCAGTGACGTTCCAGAGGAAAACGGATTATGAGTCCGGTGCCTTCAACCACTCGGCCACGAATGCATATTTGGAGCTGATGGGAATTGAACCCATGTCCATTTAAATTTTATTAAAGAACTCATTCACAGGCTTAGTTCAAACTAAGTGAACAAATAAAGAATTATCTGAATATATTCTAAACTATAAAAAAGAGAAAAGTCTAGTTATAGTGAACAAATAAATGCTGTACTACATAGCAAAACTTAAATAATTAGAGTTATTTTTCGCTTGCGTAAAATTAAATGAAATTATATTGTTAGCCTTTATTATAAATGTTGTATATTTTTACGAAGAATACTACTTCGACCTGTTTCATTCTTTACTTAACTGTTAAATGTCGAAACCAAGTCAGCCCCTCTCGTAAGCAACTTAACTCTTATATTAAATTGAAAGTTTTTTCTAAAATTCGATTATATAATTCAAATGAAAATAAGCATGAAGGGAATCGAACCCCCGACTTTCAGAATCGGAATCTGATGCTCTATCCACTGAGCTACATGCTTTAGGGATTTAAGAAAAAAATTTTCGTAAAAATTTGTTACTTTACAATAGATAAAACGATAATTAAGTTACAGACTAATATATAGTACCACTAAAAAACAAAATATGACAAGCAGAAAACAAAATAATTCTCATAATTTAGATTTAATTATTTTTTCAATAGTTAAATCTAAATTGGAAAGTTTTTCTATTAGTAATAAATTTTACCACCACCCCATTTTTCTGTAAGAATTTTTGGTGATAACATAATATGACCCGCAATAGAGTATAAATCTTCATCTGTTAGCGAACGCATACGTGGGTAAATGTCGGCACTTTTAATACTAGGATGAACTTCAGCAATAGAATCTAAACCATCATATGTTGTTGGATTTTTAATATAATCTACTAATGCATTAATATTATCACGACGTGGTGTCGCTAAACTTAAAGCTTCTGGATCTAAACCAACATTGGGATTTGTTTTTGTAATTCCACCAAGATGACATGAACCACATGTTGCATTAAATAAACGTTTACCACGTTTTACTTGTTCTGGTGTTAATACAGTTGTATTTCCGGCTGAATCTACTGTTACTGTTCGAGTAGCCTCATCTAAATCAATTGCTGAAGCAGTTGTAACGAAGATGTTAAAAATACCAAATAAAACTAACGCACAAAATTTAGAATATTTTTTAAACATAATTTTAAACCATTGTTTATAAACTGGAAACCAAGAAAATAAAAAGTTCTTACTGCTTTTCTTTCTTTTTTTTTACTTTTGCCATATTTGCAAGTAAACCGCGTAATCGAATGTTTTCCCAACCCGCAACTAATAGCGAAGCAATAATTAAGACTTGACTAAAGAGTAAAATGGGATCTAATCGCCATCCATGAACCATTAAAATACAACTATAAAGTAAACCAATTGTAGCAAAGAAAATATCTTCATCACGTGCTATTTCAGGTTTAACAATTCTAAGAAAATATAATAGTATTACTCCAAATCCTAAAATTAAACCTAATACAATATTAGGACCAAAACCAATATTTATCATACTTAATTATTTAACGATTTTAATTAACTATAAATACTTAATTAATAATTTTCACTAATAACGTGTTACACGATCACTTTTACTAATAAAAACTAAAGCACCACCAATAGCACCAACTACAATGGCACCATATACTAAACTACTTAAAAAACTTGATAATGAAGCTGTCATTTAGAATTCCGTTTTTTTTAATTAAAAATAGTAAGATTGACTACATTATTAATTGTATCAGCTTTTAAAAAAAAAAACATAATTAATATTTATGTCAAGATAATTTCTAATCTAATTATAGTAAACTTTGGTATGAAATTATAAATTAAAAAAAAAAATTTG
>Ga0213859_10000466_pt1 | contig 18484 bp, 12 predicted proteins | sample PICome_2_FD_160133 | JGI IMG/M metagenome (GOLD analysis project Ga0213859, IMG submission 160133) | Coastal seawater microbial communities near Pivers Island, North Carolina, United States - PICO304 | ecosystem: Environmental > Aquatic > Marine > Coastal | place: USA: North Carolina...
TGAAAGTTTCTTTAACATATGGTTACCTGGTTATGAATATGAGTTACAGTGGACTGAATCAGAAACATATCAGCCAGGTGACATTGTTAAATATGGTGGCTACAGTTATACATCATTAACAGTTAATACTAACAGCGTACCAAGCGTTAATGGTATTACACAAGATACAGGTGATTGGGAATTATTAACACAGGGTTACAGGCTTGGAGCCCAATATAACGATAATCCTGATTTACAAGAAACTGCAACTTATTGGAATCAACTTGTAAGTTATAAAACAGGTGACGTTGTAAGATTTGGTGGATACTTGTATACTGCTTTACGAGATAATACAGGAACAGAACCAGACGATCAAGTTCAAACTGTTGATGTAACCATCACTGTTGGTAATCCTGGTTCAGGAAACAAATATTATGTTAATGGAACACTTGCAGGTGATTTAGATCTTTATGAAGGCAATACCTATAGATTTATTCAAAACGATAGTTCAAATCTAACACACCCTCTTTATCTAAGTACAACTAAAGACGGTCAATGGGACGGCGGACAATATAATTTCTTAGATAACGGTGTAACATACTGGTTAGACGGAATTCAAGTTGCTGATGCACAAGCATATGATGCTGGTTTTGCAGGTGCAACTGAAAGATATGTACAATACATTGTACCAAGAGATGCATACAAAGCAAACTATCTTGTTTGTTATAATCATTCAGGAATGTACAATGACGGTGTACTTACAACAATTTATTCAAATAACTATTGGCAAATACTAATTGACGGTGATAGATTTAGAAATTTCTGGACAGAAACTGTAATTGTAAATGCATCTCCTGTTGTTAATGAATATTTCTTAGGAGATATTGTAACTTACGAAGGAACCCTTTATCGTTGTATTAAGAGACATAATGCATCACAAAGTGGTTCAAGACCAGATCTTGATATTGATTATACCAACGAGAATTTTTGGCAAACTGTAATCGAAGGTGGTAACAGTAACGTACTTCAATATAGAGGTGATATTAGAACACACGACGGAACAGACCCTGTAAGACTTGGAATTGGTGATTCGGGTGATGCACTCAAGGTTATGGCTGATGATAGTCTTGATTGGGAAGCATTAGAAAAAACTGAAAAAGTTTATTTTGTATCTCCAGACGGAGTTGATGCTAACAGTGCAGGTAGAGGTCTATCTGCAACATCTCCATTTAAAACAATCAAGTATGCTTGTAACTATATTTTAGAAGACGAAGCCGAAAGAGCACCTGCAACAATTCTTGTTAAGACAGGACGCTATCAAGAACTTTGTCCTATCAGTGTACCGGCAAACGTTGCTATTGTTGGTGACGAATTGCGTTCAACATTTGTAGAACCAACACCAGAAACCAAAGGCAACGATATGTTCCGAGTACGTAATGGTTGCGGTATTAGAAACATGACGCTATCAGGTTTACAAGGTGAATTTACTGATCCTGACGAATACTTACTAAAACGTGTAACCGGAGGTGCATTTGTTGCACTTGATCCGGGTGAAGGTCCAGATGATGAAAGTGTTTGGATTACAACTAAGTCAACATATGTACAAAACGTATCTACATTTGGTAATAAATGTATTGGTATGAAAGTAGACGGTGACTTACACAACGGTGGTAATAAATCAATTGTTGCCAACGACTTTACACAGATTATTCAAGACGGTATCGGTTATTGGTGTAACTCAGACGGCTTGTCAGAACTTGTATCAGTGTTTACATATTATTGTTACATTGGTTACTTGTGTACAAACGGTGGTAAAGTACGTGCAACAAACGGTAACAACTCATATGGTGAGTATGGTTCTGTTGCTATTGGATTTAATCAGACAGAAACTCCAATTACTGCTTTAGTAAACAACTATTCTAAACAAGCAGAAGTAGGTAAAGTATACAACGATGAAAATAAACTATTTGCTGTAGGTTATACTAATACCGGTACACATTATACAACTGGTACTGTAACAATTACAGGTTCGGGTGAAAATGCCGCAGGTAATTTAACAGAATTTAGAAACGGATCGATAACAGAAATTAGAATTACAGATCCTGGAGATTCTTCAAGTGCAGGGGGTGACAACTACACTTATGCAAATAACAGAGCACAAGGCGGTGACGACACTTATATTCAAATTGCTAACCAAGATGTTAACACTGAAGAATTTTATTTAGGAAAATTAATTACAATTATCGAAGGTGAAGGCCGAGGACAGTATGGAATTATTACAAGTTATGACTGGAACAACGGTGGTGTACTTGGTTGGAATGTTATCAGCGGTGATGATCCTACTCTAACTGAAGGAACGTATACAGGTGTTAAAGGTGCAAGTTCTGATGCAGATGCAACAGAACCGACATTTACAGTCGGCGTTGATGCATTAGGTGTAGTAACCCTTACACTCGAAGACGAAGGTACAGGTAACGAAGAAGGCGATATTATTACCATACAACCATCATTGGTAGGTAATGCAGGTAATCCAATCAGAGTAGAAATTACAGCAGTAAGTGCAGGTGATAAAACAGTTCAAGTTAAACGTCCAATAGATAACCAACCAGGATGGCAACATCTTTTACCAGGAGAACCTATTGCAACAGTGCTTGATGAAACTACACGTTATGAAATTACACCATATATTTCATTTACACCTCCACCTTATAACACAAGTAATGCAAATGTTCCGACAGGTAGTCAATTTGCTGACAGTGCAATAAAACTTGTTGATGGAAATTATAGAACAGTTTTTGTAGGACAAAATACAATTTGCTGGACCGAAGACGGTACATCTATTAACGAAGCATCAAGTTACGCTGACTTAAATTATGTTGCAGTAACATCAGGTCAATCTCAGTACGTTGCTATTGACGGCAACGGAAGAGTAAAACAATCAAATGATGCAACTTCGTGGGGAGATGCGGCAAATAGTTTATTAAGTTTTGGTATTACTGTGGTTGGTATGGAATACGGTAACGGTGTTCATCTTGTAATTGCAAGTGGAACATCTAACATTTATAGAAGTACTGACGGCGGCGGAACATGGACACAAGTAGCCGCAGGAGTAAGTGGTGCAGAACACGTTGTATATGGTAATGGTAAATGGATTATTGCAAACGGATCAGGAGATACTTGGGAAAGTATCGACGACGGATCAAGTTGGACCGCAGGTGCAAATATTGGAGATGTTCAACATGATCTTGCAGATTTAACATTTGGTAACGGAAGATTTGTTGCATCAACTTATGATTCTCCAAATGATATTTCAACTGTAAACAACAAATTCTTTTACAGTTTCACAGATGCAAGTACAGCGGCGGCAAGTAGTGTATGGTATGCTGGTGAAGATACTAACGTAGCGGACAATGTTTTAATTAATTACAGTCAAGGAACATTTGTTGGTGTTACAGAAAGTGGAAGTATTATCCAATCAGATGACGGTGTATACTGGCAAGACAAAGGAACTGTAAGCGGAACATACGATAAAATGTTAGCAGGTGCAACACCAGATGGTCCAATATTTTATCCAGTGTTTACAACTAATCAAATTTCAAGTGTCGAATATGTACAAACAGGTGCAACTCCAAGAGCAACTGTAGAATTAGGTACAAGAAGAATTACACAATTCTATTTACAAGAACCAGGATCGGGTTATGGAAGCAATCCTCCAACAATGACAATTTATGATCCTGACAACACAAGAGATGTATCCTTTGATGTAAGAATGGCAAATGGAACAGTTGGACCAATTGAGTTTACCAACAGAGGTACAGGATATATTAACATCGGTGTAACTATATCAGGTGATGGATATGCTGACTTGTATCAGTTAGGTGATAAACTTGTAGTTAAAAACTTAACAAGAGAACCTGGACCAGGTGATAACTTGTACATCGATGGTATTAATGATATTTTCTATGCTGTTCAAGGAGTAACAAATCTTACAGGCACAGAAGGAAACTTTGATGCTACATTAACTATTACACCTACACTTGATAGAGCAGAATCACCAGAACACGAAACAGATGTAACAATTAGACAACAATATTCACAGGTACGTCTAACAGGACACGACTTCTTAGAAATTGGTAAAGGTAATTTGTATACCTCACAGTATCCATTACTAACACCAATTGAAGGTTATGACGTTAGAGAATTCCAAGAAACCGATAACGGTGGCGGTGGTAGAGTATTCTATACATCAACAGACCAAGATGGTAACTTTAGAGTTGGTGAATTATTTAAAGTTGAGCAAAGTACTGGTATTGTTTCTCTTAATGCATCTTACTTCGAATTAGATGGACTAAGTGAATTACGTTTAGGTGGTGTTACACTTGGTGGAACAAATGCTGTAATTAGAGAGTTTTCAGTAGATCCTACATTTACTGCTAACTCTAATGAAATTGTACCAACACAGAAAGCAATCGCTGGTTACATTGACAGTAGAATTAGCGGTGGTGGAACAAATGTTAACGTTAACGCTGTTATTGCTGGTGAAGTTAAAATTCAAGGTAATAGTATAACATCAGAAGCAAACAGAGCAATTAATATTAACACACAAATGAACTTCCAAAAACCAATTGATGGTGATATGGCCGCTTTATCATACTTTGTAAGCGGTACAAACTTTGGACTTGTAGATGAGGGGGATCCTACTACTCCGCAAGAGTACGGGTATGGGAAATAAACATAATGATAAATAGTATTACAATATTGTTAGGAACCAAAAATGGCTGAATTTAAACTCGGTAGAATTAGATTTATTTGGAAAGGTGCATGGACATCTTCCAAAGAATATTACAAAGATGACGTTGTAAGATACGGTGGACGTACATATATCGTTAATACCGGGCATATAAGTTCTAACGCATTCACAACTGACATTGCAAATTTTGATTTACTTGCAGATGGTACAGAGTGGAAAGGCGAATGGGCACTTACTACAGTTTACAAACCAAATGACGTAGTCAAATATGGCGGTTACTTATATATTTGTAACACAGGACATACATCAGCGGCTACATCAGCCGACGGACTTGAATTAGATCAAACCAAATGGGATTTATTTGCAGAAGGCTTTGATTGGAAGGGTGCTTGGGGTGTTGAAACACGCTACAAAGTAAATGATATAGTACGTTACGGTGGAGTAATGTATCTATGTACCGAAGCACATACTTCTGCGGCAGATGCGGTAGACGGTTTAGAATTAGATCAAACCAAATGGGATTTATTTGCTAATGGAATGACATGGCGAACTGTTTGGACTGCAACTACAAGATACAAAGTTGGAGATGTTGTACGTTATGGTGGTCAAGTTTATGTTTGTAATACAGGACACACTGCCGCGGCAACAGATGCAGACGGTCTTGAAGCAGATCAAGCAAAATGGGATTATGTACACAAAGGTATTGAATACTTAGGTGACTGGTCAACATCAACACGTTATAAAATTAATGACGTTGTTAAGTATGGTGGAGACATTTGGATTTGTACAACATTCCACACATCGGGTGCAACACTTGCGGCTGATGAAGCAAACTGGTCTATTTTTGTACCAGGATTAGAATTTGAAGATAGTTGGCAGAACAATGTAAACTATCAACCAGGTGACGTTGTAACTTATGGTGGTTACTCATATATTTCAGTAACTAATAACTACGGTCAAATTCCGTTTAATAATATAACAAACTGGGATTTATTCACAACAGGATTTACATTCCGAGGCGATTATGACAACAACTATGCATACAAAATTGGTGATGTTGTAAGACTCGGAGGTTGGACTTACATTGCACTTGCAGATGGAACAGGTAATAGACCGCCAGATGCAGTTTACTGGGATAAACTAAATGAAGGTTTATACTGGAAAGGTGTATGGCAAGATAATGTTTACTATGACAAAGGTGACGTAGTAAGAGGAATTAATGATGTAAACTCTTATGTTTGTGTTGCGGCACATACATCAGAAGAAATTGGAGCAGGACAAAATAGACCAGATCAAGACCTTGCTGGTAATTTTTGGAATCTATTGTCAGGCGGTGCAGAAGTTGGTAACTTAACTACAAGAGGTGATATTGTTTACTTTGGTGGTTCAGGTCCAACAAGATTAGCAGTTGGTGCTCCGGGTCAAGTATTAAAAGTTAATGAAGCAGGAACAGATCCAGTTTGGGCATACTTTGGTCAGATTGATGCAGTTTATTATACTGCACTTGATGGTGTTGACTTAGCAGTTCCGGCGTCAGGTGTTACACTTGATAAACCTTTTAGAACTGTAAACTTTGGGTTACGTCAAATTGAAGAAGGTGCAAGAAAGCCTTATGCAACAGAGTTATTAAGAAGAAACAAAGCGTTTATTCAAGACGAAACATTAAGTTGGGTTGATACACAAATTGTTAATTCAAGTGCTCCTTATACAGGATCATTTACATACACTGCGGCAAACTGGCGTAGAGACATAGGTACATTTATTGATGCACTTGTTTGGGATCTATCACACGGTGGTAATAGAAAAACAAGATTAGAAACACTTGCATACTTTGATTCAACAGCAGATCAGTTTTATGTAAGTAATGACGGTATTACAGCGGAATTTGCGGCGGCACTTACTTTTGTAACTACATTAGTTGATGATGTTATTACACAAGATACTCCTGCGAATGATTATCAAGCACTAAGAAGTGTTGCTAATCCAACACTACAAGTTACTGACAGTTCAATAACTGAAGAACCAGACGCACAAACTATCTTAAACAACTTAAGAGCGATTGCTACAGCGGCATTAACCGCAGGAAATACAAATGCTGTACCTGCAGAAATTGTTGCTAATGATACATTGTTTGTTAAAACAGGTGTGTTTACAGAAGTTCTTCCAATGGTTATTCCAGAAAGTTGTGCAGTTGTTGGAGACGAATTACGTTCAACAAAAATTACTCCAGCAGGAAGTTTAGTTGATTCAAGTGATACACAATATTCACTTGCTGGTATTACACACATGGCAAGTATTGTTGATGATATTATTACAAATAATCCAATTACAAAACAAACAGGAAATAGTTTAAATCAAGATGTTGCATTACCAGCAGGTTCAGCAGGTGCTGGAACAGATGCGGCAACTATCGCAACAGATATTAAAAACAAAATTGACTATGTTTTAAATGCAAACGGTTCAGATGTTGCAATGACTGGTAGCAATACTCCAACTAAAACAGCAGGGTATACAGATGCAGTTTTAAGACTTGAAGAAAACAAAGATTTTATTGCAGAAGATGTAACAAATTATATTATTCAAACATATCCAGGATACACTGATTTTATTTCAGGTCCTGACGCGGCAACACTACAAGCAAGTTGTAAACGTGATGTAAAACGTTATGTAGAAGCAATTCAGCATGATTTAATTTACGCAGGTAACTATAAAGCATTACGAGCGGCAGAGCAATACATTAATAGTGTAAGTGGTTCAACAGCAAACGATATGTTTTATGTACGTAACGGAACAGGCTTACGTAACTGTACAACACAAGGTTTAGAAGGTGTTTTAGGATCTGAAAATATATATGGTACAAAACGCCCAAGTGCAGGTGCTTATGTTTCACTTGATCCAGGTTGGGGCACAGCACACGAAGAAGTTTGGGTTAAAAACAAATCGTGTTATGTACAAAACGTAACAACATTTGGAACAGGATGTGTAGGACTAAAAATTGATGGTGACTTACACGCAGGTGGTAACGATTCAATTGTTGCTAACGACTTTACACAGGTACTATCAGATGGTATCGGTGTATGGTGTACTAACTTAGGTAGAACAGAACTTGTTTCCGTGTTCTCATACTATGGGTATATTGGATACCTTGCAGAGAACGGTGGTAAGATTCGTGCTACAAACGGTAACTCATCTTATGGTACATTTGGTTGTGTTGCTGAAGGTGTTGACGCTACTGAAGTACCAGTTATTGCTTACGTAGATAACAAAGATAAACAAGCACAGGTTGGTAAAATTTTAACTGACGGTGATAGAATTTTAGCACTTGAATATGTCAATGCTGGTAGAGATTATGATACCAATGGCGGTAATGCTAATATTTCTATTGTTGGTGACGGTTTTGGACTTGGAACTGTAACTCCTGTTTATAGAACAGCAGGTGTTATGGAAGTAAGATTACTTAATACCAACGACGAGTTCGGCGGCGAAGATTATATTACAGCAGGTAACGCGGCACAGATTGGTAATGCAACAAGCCTTACAATTTCAAACACTGATACTGCAAGTTCAGGACAGTATGTAGGAATGGCAATTTGGATTGAAGCAGGATTAGGTGCTGGGCAGTATGCATACATTGACAGTTTCAATGCTGGTACTAAACAAGCAACAGTAAGAAAATATTCAGATGGTTCTCCAGGTTGGGATCACGTTTTAGGTGAGCCAATCCTAAGTTTACTTGACAGTACAACAACATATGTTATTGAACCAAGACTTGAATTTTCAACACCAGTAGGTGATGGCTCAAGTACTTCAATCAAAGCGTTAGCAAGATGTAGAGTTCAAGACGGAAAAATTAACCAAATAAGAATTATTGAGCCAGGACAAGGTTACGATAACACAGTTACTTTAACAATTACAGATCCGAACAATACTACAGATGCACCATATCAAATTAGACTTGGTGACGGTGTATTAGCACAGCCAACATTTGCTGGAGCAACCAACGGCGGTAGAGGTGACGGTTATGAAACTGCTACTGCTACAGTTTCTGCAACACAAATTGAAGAAACAATTACAGGTATTTCACAATCTAATCCTGCAAGAGTAACAATTGGTGCAGGACACAGCATTTTAATTGATGGTACAAAAATTAATATTGGCGAAGCACTTGGATTAGGAGCAAGATTCTTTGATCCAACAACATTCTATGCTAAAGTAATTGACGCTAATAATATTGATCTTTATGAAGATCCAGATTTAACCGTGGCAATTGACACAAGTGCATTAGCACCTTACACAACAGGTGGTAAAGTATTACATGGCGGTGGTTACATGGATAACCTACAGTCAGGTAAGTTTGTACAAGTTAGTGGATTAAGATCAAGACCAAGAGCAGGTTCAAACGTAGAATTTACAAATCAACCAAATGTATTCTACAAACTTGTTGCAATAACAAATTTATTAGGTGGCGAAGATGGGCCTTTTACTGCTCAATTACAAGTATCGCCAGATATTCCAGTTGATGATGCTCCGGCACACAGAGAAAGTGCAGAAGTAAGAATCAGATATTCACAAGTACGTCTAACAGGACATGACTTCTTGGATATTGGTACTGGTAACTTTACAACTACGAATTATCCAAATCTACCATTACAAGATCCACAGCCGGACAATGAAACAAAAGAAGGCGGTGGAGGTAGAGTGTTCTATACATCAACTGACCAAGACGGTAACTTTAGAGTTGGTGGACTGTTTAACGTTGAACAGTCAACAGGTGTTGCAACATTGAATGCTGACGCATTTAATATTTCAGGACTACAAGAACTATCTTTGGGTAATCTTGCTGTTGGTAATACAGGAGCAACGATCAACGAATTTAGCACCGATGGTACATTTGCCGCAAATAGCGACAGCATTGTACCAACACAAAGAGCAATTAGAACATATATTACGTCACAGATTGGTGGTGGTGCAAGTACACTTAACGTTAACCAAATTATTGCAGGTCTTGTACAAATTTCCGGACAGGAAATTACTACAACTACAGTAGTTCCGATTAATGTAAAGGCTCAGTTCAATTTCCAGGGTGGAATTAACGGAGCACCTGTGGCGCTAAATATGTTTTTGATGGGATAAAGGAGATAAACTATGGCATCAGGAAGATTAGGAGCGGCTGACTTAGTAGCGGCTACCGACACCACCGTTTACGAAGTGCCAACTGACAACTATGCAGTTGTTACGTTATCGGTGTGTAATAGAGGAAATCAAGCAATCGGCGTACAAGTAGCCGTTGCGGCCGCGGCAACCCCGACAGCGGCTGAATACATTGAGTGGGAGACAGAAGTTCTTGCACATGGTGTATTAGAAAGATCGGGAATAGTAATGGACGCAGGAAAGAAGTTGGTTGTAAGATCAAGTTCAGGAAATGTCAGTGCAGTAGCGTTCGGTATTGAGACTGCGGCATAAATACAATAGAAGGATAATACAATGGGAAGATATATTACTACAACTGGAACCGCTGGTACTGTATTAAGAACTGTTGGATCAAGTTATCAAGCCGAAGTTAATGATAGAATTTTGTGTACTTCAGGTGGTATTACAATTACACTACCTATTTCAACAAGTTTGTTGGAAAATGACACAATTCAAATCGTTGACGTTACCGGTGCATTTGCTTCGTCCAACGTTACTGTAAACCGTAACGGCGCAAAAATTCAGAATTTGAGTGAAAATTTAACACTTGATATTAACAACACGGCAGTGACACTTGTTTACACAGGTGCAACTTACGGTTGGATTATTAGTGGAACATAAGATAGGATAAGAAGACTATGGCATCACTTAGAAGTTTACTTAGCGACATTGAACCAGTTAAGTCAGGTGTACAAAGACAGTTTTGGGTATGGAGAGACAATAACGACATCGGAAACGGTGGAAGATGTTGTTTATGGACAGTTCCAGCACAAACTGTTAATGCTACGTTTGAACTCTGGGGCGGTGGAGGCGGAGGCCATGGCGGTTGTTGCTGTCAGTTTCCAAACAGACCAGCGGCAGGCGGATCTTATGCTATTAGAACAATTCAAACAACAGCCGGATGCCAATATACTATCTGTGCAGGCGGTTCAACAGTGTGTTGCTGTTTCGGATGTATTGGTGGAAACGGATATCCAAGTTTTGTAACTGGATCAAGTATTCCAACTACTTGTGCACCTGGAGGGTGTGCTGGTAAGGCTTGTTGTTTTACAGACGCTTATACTTGTCATCCAAGTTTTGTATGGCAATGCGGTACAGGCGACTGGGGACTACCTCAAGTAAGTGGTAGTTCAAAACGATCTCAGTATTGTCATAACCAAATGTGGGCCTTTATGGGAGGACCACCGTTATTTGGTCATGCAAGAAGAGGAAGAGACTGGTGTGCAGGAAACTTCACAAACACTGGTTCTTGTTTCCAATGTTTAGCAGAATTCCCCGGAGGGGGAGGCGGCGGCGGAGCGGCCTGTGGAGAACCTTGCTGTTGGGGCGGCTGGGGAATGTCAGGCGCGGTAAAAATAAGTTATAGTTAAAAGGAATGGAGAAATAGAATATGCCAAGTAATACAATCATTGAGCAAACATTTACATATGATCTTCCTGATGACTATCTTGCCCAGACAAGTTCAGAAGGTAGAACCGCAACTGCAACGTATAACGGGCCAGATAAGATTTGGGTATTCATTGATAGAGATACAGGAAGAAGTGATACATCAAGACTTGTCCTAACAGACGAGGAAGATGGAGCAGATTATCCTGTACCAGAAGATCAATATAAAGTAGAAATTGACTGTGCGGCAGATCCTGTGCTTTGCTCATTATTTGATGCAAAAGTAGAATGGGACACTGTACAAGGTCAAACAAACATTGTAGTTAATTTACCAGACGGTACAACATACGAAAGACCAGATCCAACAGACGTTGATCATACATATGAATTAGATATGTGTTCATACAACATGGATGGAACATTAACAGATGGCAAGTATGTAGGCGGTACTTGGACAATGCAATGGAAGCAACCGTGGACTTCATGGGAGCAATTAATTATCGTAAGAAACAATGCTTTGGCAGGATCAGACAGTAAGATTGCTGACGATATGCCTGAAGCAACAAAACAAAAATGGTTAGATTACAGACAACAGTTACGTGATTTACCAGCATTATTTGGGCATGGCACTGATGAAGAAATTCCGGCATACATGGTTAATTTTCCAGTAGAACCGGGTGCAGACATTGCCGCAATTGATGCAGACGAGAATCCACCAAGATAAGGGAGCAGTAGAATATGTCAAGTTTAAGAACCTTACTACAATATGGAACAACATCAACAGGCTCCACTCCTTTGAGAAGTTTACGTGTTTACAACACAGATATTACTAATCAAAACAACGGAGGAAGATGTTGCCAATGGACTGTTCCAGCAGGGGCTTCTTGGGCGGCTTTTGAAGTTTGGGGAGGTGGCGGCCCAGGCGCAGGCGTTTGTTGTTGTCAGCAAGGCTGGTCCGGTGGATCAGGTTCTTACGGAAGACGTATTATTGAAGTAGATGTAGGCGAACAGTTTACAATCTGTGCGGCAGGTTCAACTTGCTGTCATTCAAGATGTTATTCTTGTAGAGGATTTCCAAGTTGGGTATGTGGACCAAACGGATTTTGTATGTGTTCATCAGGTGGTTCAGAAGCGGCTTCAAAATGTTTTTGGAGTCAAAACTGTTCATACAGTGGATGTCAAATGTTTAACTGTGGATGTGTTAACGGTGCTACATTAGCAATTTGTGGTACAACTGGTGGCGGACATGGATCTGCTCACTGTGCAAGTGATATGCACCAGTTTATGCCAAGTGCACCATTTACATCACACACAAGAATGTCACGTTCAGGCTGTTATAAAACAGATGGACAAGGTCAAGGAGATCATGGCGTGTTTCCAGGAGGCGGAGGCGCTTCAGGGGTAACACATAACGAAACTTGTTATTGCGGAGCAAAAGGCATGGGTGGACTGGTAACAGTTTACTACACAGCCACATAAGGAGTAAATAGTAGTATGTCAACATTAAGAGATTTTTTATTCGGTTACGATGATCCTAAAGCAATTCCACAAGAATTTGCAGTCTATAACACGAATACTACAACTCCAAATAACGGAGGTAGATGTTGTTTGTGGACAGTACCTGCGGGTTCTGCATACGCAGTATTTGAAATTTGGGGCGGCGGTGGAGCCGGTGATGGCGCTTGTTGTTGTCAACAAGGTTATCCATCTTCAGGCGGAACATATGGACAAAAAGCATTAGATGTGTCCCCAGGACAACAAATTACAATTTGTGCGGCAGGTTCAACTTGCTGTAGACAAAAAGGAAACTGTCAAATAGGTTGCGACTCATACGTTTGTAGATCAGGTCAGTGGTGTGCAAGAGCGTGTGGTGGTAGAGTTTTACGTACAGAATGTTTCATGTACAGAACTTGTTATTCATGTTGTAGAATGAGATACTGTGTTCACGGACACAGTGGTATGGACTTTGGAGTTGGGGTAACACAAGCAACTTCACAATTAAGTCAATACTGTCATGATAGAGGTAACATGATGACAACAGGTTCTTATGGTAACCCAGGTTTTAGAAACGGTCCAAATGGCTGTTGTGCTTGGGGAGGCTCACAAGGATTTGGTTTATTCCCAGGAGGCGGCGGTATGTCGGCTCAAGTATTTGGTGAACCATGTTGTTGTGGATCACCAGGAGCAGGCGGATTGGTATACGTAGTATATTACTAAGAGGAAAACGATGGCACATATTAGAAAACAATTTAATTACCCTAAACCAGACGAATATCTTGGTCAATTTGATGATCAAAATTTGCAAGGAACTCATACATATGAAGGTCCTGATGCAATGTGGATTTTTATTGACAAAGCAACTAATAGAATTGCGCCAGCGGCTTATATGTTTGAAGAAGAAGGGATGGATTACAATCCACCAATTAACTTAAGAAAAGTACTTGTAGACTGTAATGAAAATCCAATCATTTGTTCACTTATGGAATGTGATGTCGACGACGAAGAACACGAATTATTTGAAGAAACACTTCCAAATGGTGTAACATATTGGACATATCAAGATCCACCACCAGATCATACTTATGAAAAGTTTGATATTGAATGTAACGAGAGTGGAGAGTTTTTAAAAGTAACAAGTCCAGCAACTGGTAGACAACATTATCCATGGAAACAACCTCATATCAAATGGGCTCATCTACGTAGACACAGAACTTCATTACTGCAATGGTCAGATGATAAAGTTAACAGTGATATGCCTCAAAGTGTACAAGATGCGTGGAACGAATATCGTCAAACACTGAGGGATATTCCAGTACTTTACGGAGATAGTTTTGATGTTGAAATTACCACAGCAGGAACAGGTTACGAAGTAGGAGATAAAATTAAATTTGCATCTTCTAACTTTGAAGATTTTCTAATTGCAGACGAATTAGTTGCTACAGTTAAAACTGTAAACGAAACAGGCGGCATTACTGCATTAAAACTAAGCGGTAACCAAGCAATTAACGATGGTAATGATATTGTCGTAGGTAGAGAAGCAAAAGATTTTCCAGGTATGGCTTATACATACGAAGCAGTTGCAGATGGTGCAAATGCTGGTGCAGATGCTACATTTAGAGTACACAAATGTCAGCGTTATGCGGCTTGGAAAGTAGATACTCCACGTTCACCTTGCGGTACTGCATAATCCAAATCTAAAATAATTTTACACCCGCAAACTTAAATAATTGCATGAGCAATAAAGTTAGATTTGCGGGTGCTCAACTTCCCGTAACACAAAATCTCGAAAAAAATAAAAAGTCTATAATGAAGGCTATTGACTGGGCCGCAGAAAATAACTGTGACTGGTTGCTAACTCCTGAAGGTTCTTTGTCAGGATATTTTCCAAGTTTCGATTTAGTGTTACCAAATGGTATGAGCGATCTTGCAAAAGCAACATTTGAAGTTGTATCATACGCAAATAAAAAAGGTATGGGCATTGCTTTAGGCACACTTTGGGTTGATATCGAACATAGAGGCACTATTAGAAGAAACCAAATTAGGTATTACGATAAACAAGGCGAATTTTTAGGAGCAACAAATAAACAATATATCGTAGGTGGTGAAGACTCGCCACATCATAGTTGGGATCAAGTATTAGCAGATCCTCCAGGAACTACAAAAACACATTATTTAGATGGAGTTAGGACTACAGGAATGATCTGTAATGATTTTTGGGGGAATGGCTTTAGATTTAATGCACCAAGTTTACCATTAATGGCAAGTATTCATTCTGTAAGTGTTATATTACACAGTACTAATGGAGACAGAGGTAATGATGCAGATCAATTATGGATGGAATGGCATGATGTACATCTAAGAATGATGAGTCATACATATGGTATTCCTATTATCACTGTTGATAGTTGTTGTGATAAATTTGGAGAAAACGAACATTTACCTACAAGTTCTCAAAGTGGTGTTCTTCTCAACGGAAAATGGCACATTCAAGTACCAAGAACAGGTCAGCAACATTTTTATTGGGACTATTTCAAGAGTGAGAACGATCAATTAGATACACAATAAGTAATTGCAATAAAGGAATTAATTAAAATGTCAAAAAGAAATACAGCCTTTTTTATTAATGGTGGAGCAGGAAGAGTTCTTTGTTCGATTCCAGCATTTGAAAAATATCACGAAGAAAATCCAGACGATGATTTTATCTTAGTATGTGAAGGTGGAACAGACTTTTATAAAGGTCATCCAATCTTACACAAAAAATCATATGACGTTTGGCACAAAAATCTGTTTGAAGATAAGTTAAAAGATATGAATCTTGTAACACCAGAACCTTACAGGGTATTTGAATATTATAATCAACAAGCAAGTTTAGCACAGTGTTATGATATTGAAATTAATCAAAAAGGTATTAGAGAATTACAAAGACCTACACTAAAACTTAGTCAGCAAGAAATAATGACTGGACAAAAATTAATTCAAGAAGTAAAAGAAAAAACTAAAAAAGATAAAATTGTTGTATTTCAAGCATTTGGTCGTGGCACTATGCACGAGAACGGAATGATTGCAGATCCAAGCGGAAGAAGTTTTGAACCTGATAATGTAGTGAACATTGTTAAAAAACTCAGTGAAGATTATGGCGTTGTTTTTATGAGTGAAATTGCTATTGAATTCCAGAAACATGGTGTAAAAAATCCTGTTGCTATTCCGCAGAACATTGAATTAAGATTCTGGGCAGGAATTATTCAAGCCGCAGACCACTTCTTAGGTTGTGATAGTGTCGGTCAACATATTGCTTATGCACTTGATAAAACAGCAACAGTTGTAATAGGGTCAACTTTTAAAGAAAATATTTCTTATCCTACTAATCCTAAATTTGATATTCTTGATATGGGAGAAGGTGCAAGAGTTTATTCACCTATTCGAATTACTATCGACGAATTTTCAGACAGAACCAATGAAGGTATTATGCATATGAATGATACAGTAGAAGATATTGTTGTTAAAAGTGTGCATAGTATGATTAAAGACGGAAAACCTGTAGAAATTCCAGATGTCAAAGAACTCGAAAAAGCATCGTAGACTTTTTACTTTTGGCTGTAGTTTTACAATGTATGCTTGGCCAACATATGCTGATATTCTTGGCCACCATTTTGAACACTATGAAAACTGGGCATTCCCAGGCTTAGGCAATCGTGCTATTGCAGAACGTGTTGCTGAATGTCATGCAAGAAATAATTTTACAAAAGACGATGTAATTATTGTACAATGGAGTACACATATTCGTAACGACTGGCATAAGTTCGAAAGAATGAACTATGATCCTAATAGTTTTTTACACGTATGGTTTAGAAAAAATAATGCAATAGGTTGGAAAACACAAGGTAGTATTTTTAATCCTAATAATAGGCAATTCATTTATAATGATAAATGGGTTAATACATTTTGGGACGAACACAGTTATTTTATGTACAGTCTAAATGACATAAGTTTAACCCAAGGCCTATTAGAAAGTATAGGCTGTGAATGGTATATGACCAGCATTGGTGATTTTAAAAAAATGTGTACTGATATTCCTAATGCAACAGACGAAAATATATCCGATCAAGATGACATTTACAAAAGCAAACCAGAGTTTGAAGTATATAGATCTGTATTAGAACATACTAAATGGTTAGAACCTATCGGTACGTTTAGTTGGAAAAATGAATCTGATAGTTACGAGTTTGAAGGCGATAACGGCACATGGTTGGAAGTACATCCAAGTCATAAGCAACACTTAGATTATGCAGAAAACGTTATAAATCTCGGTATAGATTTTACAGATTATAAAAATAATGTTACTAATAAAATAGAAAAAATAAAAATAACCGAGTCTAATTTTCTTACTTTTCAAGACGAAGTTAGTAAAGCAGTACAACACGAACCAGTGTATAGAGGATTTTAATGAAAAGATTATTTGCTTTTGGTTGTAGTTTTACAATGTATGCTTGGCCAACATATGCCGACTTTCTTGGATTTGAATTTGATCATTATGAAAATTGGGGATTTCCTGGTTTAGGTAATCGTGCTATTGCACAGAGAATTGCAGAGTGTAATGCTAAAAATAAATTTACAAAAGATGATGTAGTTATTGTACAATGGACTACACATACCAGGCATGATTGGCATACATTTAAAACTGTTAGGTTTGAACAAAATCGTGGAGACCCAGTTAGGAATACAGATCATACAGGTTGGAAAACCAAAGGCAGTATTTTTAATTATATGAATAGAGAAATTTGTTTTGACAATCATTGGATTGATACTTTTTGGGATGAAGAAAGTTATTTTATGCACGGACAGAATAGTATCATACTTGCAAAAGGATTGTTAGAAAGCACTGGTTGTAAATATAAAATGACATCTATTGGGCATATGCATAAATTAGGTACAGATATGCCAGATGCTAATCAGTTTGGAGAAAAATTACAGGAAAACATCAATGTATTTGATGCAATACCTGATTTAAAAATCTATGATTTTTGGAAAACTGATGTTACTAATTGGTTAGAACCATTAGGATTGTTCAGTTGGAAACGTCCTGAAAAAACATATACATTTTACGACCCTAACAGTAAAAAAGAATGGACTGAATTTCATCCAAGTCATTGGCAACATTATGACTATTATGCTGAAATAATCCGTCCAAGTTTGGGCCTTGAAAACAAAATTCCGGATAAAATACAATATACAATGAATACACTCAACGAATTAAAAGAAAACAACAAAGACTTAATAAGTTTTGAAGAAAGTATTTTAAAAGAAATAGTTGATTATAGTCATATAGGTTACATAGGATATTAATATGAAAAAACCAGACCTTTGGATTGCCGCTATTGCAAGAGGACACAACGCCGGTGTTTGTCTTTTAAAAAATGGCGAAGTTGTTTTTAGTATTGAAGAAGAAAGATTAAGTCGTCATAAGTATGATGGCGGCCCTTTTGCATCAATGATAAAAATTCTTGAGTATACAGATAAATTAGATTATTTGGTTGTAGCACATACACAAAGTCTTGATGCAACAGCAGGAAAAGTAGATTTTACAGGTGATGATGTATATACAGGACTTGCACGTAAATTAGGATTAATTGATAGAGATCCTAAGTTGTTACCAAAGCATCCGCAAGTAATTGATTTAAG
>Ga0213859_10000467_pt1 | contig 18483 bp, 14 predicted proteins | sample PICome_2_FD_160133 | JGI IMG/M metagenome (GOLD analysis project Ga0213859, IMG submission 160133) | Coastal seawater microbial communities near Pivers Island, North Carolina, United States - PICO304 | ecosystem: Environmental > Aquatic > Marine > Coastal | place: USA: North Carolina...
TATTGAACCGTTACCTGTGGTAGTAACAAAAGCTAGTTTTGCTTGTGTGTCGGTGCTTGTTATACGCAAGTGGTCAGAAACAGAACCGTTACCTGAACCAGATACTTCCAAGTGACAAGCAGGACTAGTCGTACCAATTCCAAGATTATGTCCTGTATTAATATAGTTATCGCCAGTAGTTCTTAGCCTTACTTTTGCTGTTCCTGATTGTGATAATCTAAATTCAGGTGAAGATGCATCTACGTGTAAAGTAGCTGATGGGGTTGTCCCAATTCCCACGTTTCCTGAAGAATCTAAGAAAGTTACTTTGGCTGTTGTGCCTTGTGAATCAAAAAACCCTAAATCACCACTTGAATTAACACCTATTTGCCAACTTTCGTCAGTACCAGCACCTGCTGTACCATCTTCGATAATAGTAATAGCATGACCAGACGAATCAGTCCTAACTCCCAAATTACCTGCTGTAGTGACAGTAGAATGATTGCCAATGGTTAAAAGCTGTTGAGGACTAGTCGTTGCAATTCCAACTTTGCCCAAATTATCTATAACCATAGTTTCAGTTCCAGCAGGAGCAAAAGTTAGTCTTTGCCCTCTTGAACCTATATATGCTCCACTTGCAGCACTATTAGCGAATTCTATATAACTTATTGCTGAACCTGTATTTTCAAATTTTGAAACTATTGCATCACCAAAAGAACCAGCAACATGTAAACTCTCACTTGGACTAGTTGTTCCAATTCCAAGTGATTCAGCACTAGCATCCCAAAATAACTTGGCTGTAGTTCCAGTATCTTCGTAAAAAGAGATGTCTCCAGTTGAGTGGTCTATATTTAGCCGTTGTTTTGAATTTATTCCTGCATCAGTTCTCGTGTAAATGGTGAAATCACCCGCAGTAGACGCAAGAAAAGTATTTAGGTCTGTTGTATCAGACTCCATAAGCGAGATAGATGGAGAAATATCAGATACCAAAATATCACCATCAACAGTCAAACCACCAACATTAGCTGTTCCTGAAAAATATGCATCTTTGAATTTATAACTATTCAAACCTAAGTCTGTTGTATTATTTGAAATTGTGCCAGTATTGTTTGTAGGTGCTATATAGCCATTACCAAACCTTAAACCTGCATGTCCTGAAGTTGTTGTATAAATAGTTAAATCAGCATCTACAGTACCAATACTTCCAACTGTTGAGTTGTCTTTTCTAAAATCTAAAATAGTTCCATCGCTAGTTTTACGATTTATAATACCAACTGTAGCACCATCTCTAGTGACAGCTAAAAGACCATCATTTCTTGCTTCAATACCAGCATTAGCAGTAGCTGTAGAAGTCTTACCCACCAACAAGTTTCCTGAACTATCAAACCTTCCAACCTCTGTTGTACCCTGTCCAAAAGCAAGAGGTTCACCAGAAAATGTTCTAAGTGTCCATGTTGGGTTAGTTGCTGATAAATCAGAGCATTTTATATTCAAAGCACCTGTTGCTGATTTAAATGTAGCTACATCAATTCCTGAACCAGTTGCACCACCATAAACATGAAGTTTTGAAGTTGGCGAATCAGTCCCAATTCCAACATTGCCATCCTTAGTAATTCTTAACCTTTCACTTCCGCCATCGCTATTGAAAGTTAAGTCCATATCATCAGTACCATTGGCAATACCTCTAATACTAAAATCAGTATTTGTATTACCTACTCTTGACCTAAACAACATACCTATTTGAGAACCAACAGTTGTATTATTGTTGTCTATTTGTATAGCGTAATTCTCACCTGATGCCGAGTCGCTTCTGACGTGTAATGGATTTTGTGGTGAAGTTTCTCCAATTCCAACGTTGCCGTCTTCATCAATGGTCATTTTCCTAGTAGGTGCATTACTATTAACACCATTTTTAGTAGTAAAAAAAGCTAATTCATTACTACCGCCACCACTTGATGATCTTATACCTTCAACACTTGCATAAAATAGACTTGTATCAGTATTACTTGCAGAAGTATCAAATCTAATAGCACCACCACCACCATTAGTATTAGTGCCTGACATAGCCATATAAATGATATTAGTAGGAGATGAACCCATAGCAACACTAGTGTTTATAGTTCCTATGTTTGTGAGGTTTCTGTTTAAATCTATTATAGGTGTTGTGCCTACTTCAAAATCTGTATTAGTTATTCTAAATCTTGTATTGCCACTTATAGCAAAATTAATTCTAGTAGTTCCATCTAATGTAAGCGGATAACCTGAATCTATATGAAATCCAGTTGTTGCTCTTGTATCATATGGTATTTTTAATGCTACATAATTAGTGCTATCTGTATTAAATGTCCAATTAATTGCACCTGTAGTTCCTGTGATACCTGATTTAATATTTATTTCTGCGTTAGAAGAATCAAGTAAAAGGTTTCCTGTACTTGTTATCGCACCACTATTGATATTGCCTGAAAGGTGAAGGTCTTGATAACGCTTAGATGATGAACCTATGTCATAACTAGCATCTGTTGCTGGTCTAATAAACCCATCATTAATAATACTACCACCTGCTGTTAAGGTGACTGCTGATGTTTGTTGTGCAGTAGTTCCACCTACAATAAGATTACCTGAGGTATCAATTCTCATAGATTCATTTACAACAGTTCCGTTATATCTTTGAAATGCTATCTGTCCATGTGATGTATTGTTCCTTGATGTAATTTTTGCAATACCATTATCAGACTGAAATGCAGCAAACTGATTTGTCCCATCTGCATCGTAAAGACGAACTTGGCTATCTGATGCACTAATTGTTAAAGCTTTATCAGGCGAACTTGTACCAATTCCAACGTTTCCTGATGAGTGGTTTATTGCTAATCTTGGCGTATTAGAAGATTCTGCATCGTTTTCAGTAGATATAAAAAAGAATCCCCCACCATGTGCAAGACGAGTGTTTAAGTCTGTTGTATCAGTTTCAGTAAATCTTAATATTGGTGTTGTTCCTGAAAACTTACCATTACCATCAACAGTCAAACCATCACTTACGACTGTACCAGTCACATCTATCCCTGATGATGTCGTGGCTATTTTAGTAGAGCCTTGTCTTTTTAGTGTTAGCTCTCCGCTACCAGTATCAATTACACCACCTGTACCATCTGTAGTTAATCTTAGATCGTAGTCATCTGTATTTGGTCTTTTAAGATCAATGTAAGCACCTGAAACACCGCCTACCTCTATAGTTCCATATCCTGAAGAATTGACAGTTATCGCCTGACTTGTGACAGTATTGCTTGATGTTATATTACCAGTCACACTTACTGGGTGTGAGAAATTAAAAGTATCGTTTGCAGTAGTCCAAAGAATAGTTGCATCTGTTGTAGAGTTGACAGCATCTTGAATAGTAATACCAGCACCATCAGCATTAGCTGAAGTATCACCAGTTCCATAGTTAAGAGTTATGTTTTTATCTTTAACATCAAGATTAGTAGTATCTATTGTTGTGGTTGTGCCTTGTACTGTTAGATTACCTGTTATGACTTGATCGCCAGTCAAAGTTAAAGTAGAACCATCAAAAGTTAAATTAGCTTCACCATTAATAGAATTACTACCACTTGCTGTTAGAACTCTATTGTCAACCATATTAGTGACAGAATTAACCGCACCAACACCAACTTGGCTACCATTCCAATGTAATACACCACTTACATTGTATAGTTTATCTGTAGTAGTGCTTGGTGCTGTAGCTTGTTCTATTTCAATATAATCTTCTGCTATAAGTATTGGTGTTGTTGTAGTGCCATATAAAACACTAGAAGGAAACCCAATCCCATCAGCAGAACCGAAAGTAAATTTAGCAATATTACCTGATGCACTAGAATTACCATCACTTGCTCTACCTTTTATATAAAAAATAGACTTAGCATCTGTAGCATGTTCACCTTGTGTATAATCTGCTACTAGATGTATAAAATCATGCGAGTAATCTCCACCGACATCATCACCAAATGCTAATTTAACTGTACCTAATGCATTGTCTTGATCTTTAAATTGTATAAGTGTATTAGCACCACCTTCTATTTTTAAATTAACATCATCATCACCAGCAGTACCTAAAGCCCAATAATTATCACCATTACTGTTCCAAATAAATCTATCTTCTAAATCTAATCTACCATTAATTTGAAACCAATTGCCTGATTGTCCAGTCACAGTTCCATAATCAATAATATTAGAAAGTGTTTCACTACCTATTTCTACCTCAGTAGTTTTAACTGGGTCATCAGCAATAGTAAATGTTTTTGTGACTGGCTCTGATTCAACACCTAAAGTATTAAATGAAGTAATACTAGCCTCATAGTCTGATGCTTTAGGTAAGAAAGATAAATCTACAGAAGGTGTATCTACTATCTTACTAAATACATTATTATCTGAACTGTCTACTACATCTACTCTAAATTCTTTTACATCAAAATCATCAGGCTCAGTCCATGTAAGTGTTGGTCTGTTAATAGCTGATGCATCTGTATCTGTAAAAACTATTGATGATGCTTCAGGTGGATGTATTGCACCTTTACTTGGTAGTTTTTGTAATTTTTTAACTTCTTCTTGTGCAGGAACTTCCCATGTATAAACATCGAAGTATTCAATTAAAGATACATTTACTAACCCATCTGATTGCAGCTCTAATGATTCTACTCTACAAATCTTTCCACTTAAACCTAAACCTGCATATGTTAAATCAACTATATCTCCTACGTTTAATTTATACATCTCAGGAGTACCTAAGAACTGCATAGTCATTTGGTTTCTGCTTCTAGTTAAAATAGCTTTACCCATGTTGTAAGCTATATAAGCATCAGTAATTAATGGAAATTGTGCTTTTATTTCTAATATCTCGCCATCATCTGAATAATATTCAGGACTAGCATCATGTAAAACTGTAGCTGTATCTAATTCATAACCTGTTTGTGAATTAAAAAACTCTATGATAACTTTATTTGCTTTTTTATCTTTATCACCATAATCAATAGATATACCTGTATCACTAATAATATGATCGTCTGTTATGCTAAAAGTTGATGTTCCAGTATCTTCTATTTGTAATTCATACTTACCATTAATGTAAGTAAAGATACCTCGCATGTTTGTGAGAAGCTCTTTAGCATTATCCATAACAGTCTTATTGGTATTAATATAACCATTACAATGAAATCTCTTTACTTTTGCCCTTGCACTACCAGCTTCATTTGTATATGTAGAAGTTAAGGTTTCATTAATAAATATTTTATTAACTTGGTCATCATCATAGAATTGATGTCTTTGAACACCTGTAATTCCAGCACCAGTAAAAACATTAGTACCGCCATTATCTCTTAAATCAAAAATCTCATCAGTTTTGTTTTGATACCAGTCGTCATTATCACTAATAACAATAAAATCATCACCGCTTGTTCCTGACCAAGTGACATTTTGATATGCACCATTATAGTAAGGTTGATCTACTTCAACATCGCAAACATCTGCTGCACTTTCAAAAGTAGACATATTAATATCAGATTCAGCTAAACCTTTGCCATAAGAATCGTTGGTTATGTAATCTAAATAACAAAGTGCTGGGTTGCTTGACCATTCATAAGTAGAAGGGTCTCCAAAAGTATGACCTGATTCTCTAGGGTCATATACTTTTTTACCTTTTACTTGTACTGTAATTTGCGGTACACCTTGAAAGACACCAGTTTTACTATAATGAAAATGTGCTGCTATATAACAAATGCCATTGAGTTTATGATTGGTTGACCATTGGGTTGGTATAGATGCTCTAAGCATCGGGTCTGCTGTTTGGCTATCAGCACCATGATGTAAATTAAAAACAAACTGATATCTTTTTGTTGGGTCTGTACCTAGACCACCACCTACACCAGCATTAGTATCGCCATTTTGATCTGCTGTACATAATGAACCTGCACCTGAAGATATTTTATCACTACCTACATAACCACCCTTTTTAAATATTTTTTCATCTAAAATAGAATTTCCGCCTATCTCTATTGTCTTGCCTAGTATTTCTTCACATTCGCCAACTGCTAAAGCATAGACAACATATAAATCTCTATTTTTTCTTCCGACAGTATCCATAAAAACAATCTGAGACCCAACTCTTCTTGTTCCATAGATAACTGGGATTTTGCCACCAGCAGCAGTTTTATTAGCCATGATAGATTGATGTTCACTCATCATGTCTCGCATCTGCATGAAGCCTTTTACACCAGCAGTCCAAAAAGCAATAGTTCCAATAAATTTTAATGCTTTAAATACTTTTGTTGCTTTAACAGCAGCACTAAACCATTTTATTTTTCCTAATAAACCTAAACCTAAACCTGCCATCTAACCACCCCACCTAACATCTTCACGATTTTGTGATGCATATTCTAGACCCTCATCATTTGGAAAAGCTAATTGTTGTGATTCATCTGTAAAATGTCTACCTTTTGTTAAATTCCAATTAGCCCAATGTGACGCAACTTTTAAAGATAAAGTTGTATCATCAATATCCTCTTTAATAATTACATTCCTTATATTTCCAGTAAAATAATTTACTGCACCTACAATGGATTCATTAGCATCAAAATATGCAATATATATTTCAACTTTTTTATCTGTAAATTCTCCGTTTTCAACTAATGATCTAACTTGATCTGTAATATTAGAAAACATTATGTTTAATTCATTTACTTCTAATTGACCAGTTTCAGTTGTTGAATCAACCTGCAAGAAAGAACCACCAGCTTCGTATGATTCTGAATTGTAAGTGACGTCTCTATAATAATCAGTAAGTCTAATAACTGTGGATAAATTTAATTCTACTAAAAAAGCAATTTTGGTTTGTTGTGCGGAGACTTGTGTTTGTAATCCTGCGGATAAACTTCTAGGCATTATGTAATAACCTCTCTAACATCAAATGAAATGCTGTAAAAACCACTAGCATCTGTTGAATACATAATTTCATCATTTTCAAGATATACAGTAAAACTTGGTTTATTTACAGTCACAGCTTCATTATCTGCTAGAGCAGCTACTAAATTAGGAGATATGGTGACTGTTGCAGCACCACCGACAGCATTGACATTTGACTCAACCATGTAAACTTTTGAATGACCAGCAAACTTAATTAAGTCACCAGCTTTTAAAGCACCAGTTGTTTGTGAGAATCCATCCATAGCTATAGTATTATCACTAACTGCATGAACTCCATTAACCAAAATATCGGTCTCGCCTTTACTAGCACCTAAATTATCTAATGGTGCAGCTATAGTAAAGTTTTCAAAACCGCCTTTTTGTTTTTGTAGAAAAGCAAATATCTCTTGTGCTTTTTCTTGTTGTAATGGTGGCATTTGTACAGTAAAAGAAAAGTATTGTGAGCCAATTTGTCTTGCTGATTTTTTGCCTGATAATGTTTGATTTAACAATATAGGTCTATTGTCTTTGAATTGTAATGCCCTAAAATTTGGGTCTGTTGGAAAAGCACCTGACATTATATTATTCCCATTTTGCCTTGATTATTCATGGCGTTATTTATTATTTGTGTTATTAATCCTTTTCTTGATGCAAGTAATTGATCGAATCCTGCTGCATCTACTGTTGATATATTAAAGTTAACTGTAGCACCCATGCCTTGACCTTTTGTATGATCTATAACAGTTTCATTTGGATGTAGTATTGCTGGGAAACCACCTTTTCCATCTATACCACCTGCTCTTGCACCCATTCCTGTATAGCCACCACCATCCATGCTCATAATATTATCTGCTGCATTAAAAAAATTGTTGTAATAATTTTTTAAATTTTCTCCACCGATAAAATCTCTAAATGGATTTACTAATTTAGATATAATTAATTGCTGTATAGCTACTCTTATTAATTGCTCTACTACTGAAGCAGCAAAGTCTTTAAAAGCAAGTTTTCCAGTTTTTAAGCCTTCCACAATAGAATCTTCAAACTTTTTCATTGAGCTTACTGCTATTGCATCTAGTTGTTTTTTTGTATCTGTAAGACCATTAACAAAAGTTTCTAAAGGGCTGAGATTGTCAGTTAAGCCTGAATTAAGTGACTCAAAAAATTCATCAAAGACTGAGCCACCATCTTTGACTGCTTGTATTAATTCTTCTATGTAAAGCAAAGCTGGACTTTTTGCTATATCAGTTCCATTTATTTCAGAATTCATTTCAAGAAGAACATCTCTTACTCTTACCATTTCCTCATATATATCTCTTGCTCTTTGTGGGAAATTTTCAGGTAGTATTGCACCACCTAAATCTTGTTGTTGGAATAACTCAAAAAGAGCTGAGTAGTATCTTCTTAATTTTTCAAATTCGACTCTTGCTTTTTCTTCTTCAGTAAAAATATCACCAAATATCTGTTTACCTATTTTTGACTGTGCAAATTCATTAAATTTTAACTGAACTGTATCAACAAAATTATCTATTGCTATAATTGCAGTTTTTATAGCTGTTAAAACTGATATTGCTATGGTTTTACCCATAGCTTCAAAGGCATTACCTGCATTTTCTGTAGGTGTTATTAATACACCAATATCTTCTGCAATTTTCTGTAATGCTGGTACAAAAGCTGCTGTAATATTATTTGTTATTGCTTTTATTTGTAGTTGAATTACTGAAACAGTATCGTTAAACTTTTCAACATTTTTTATAGTGTTTCTATCTAAAATAATACCAAGTCTATTAGCTCTATCAATAAAATCGTCTAAACCTTCAGCACCATTCCTAAATATTTCACTAAATTGAATACCTGCTCTACCAAATAAATTAGCTAAAGCAGTAGCTCTTTCTGCTTCAGAACCTAGTTGTCCAAGACCATCAGCAACATCAAATAATATTTCTTCATAAGTTCTAAGGCTTCCATCTTGATTTTTAATTTCTACGCCTAAATCCCTAAATATATCAGCTTGTGTTTTTAGACCTCTACCAGCATCACCTATCGATCTTGCAAATTTTTCAAGACCTTTTTGAGTTTGTTCAACAGTAGTTCCTGATTCAATAGCAGCTAATTGAAATGCTTGTAAAGTATCAGTAGCAATACCTGTTCTTGATGCTGTCTTACCTAAAGTATCAATGTAATCAAAAGATTTTTTTGTAAATAAAGCCAAACCAACAGCAGCACCAGTAGCAGCTAAGCCAACACCTGCTATACCTTTTGCTGCACCAGCAGCAACTCCACCCACACCTTTAAGTCCTTTTGTGACCTTATCAAAAGCCTTTTTAGTTTTGTCTACTGCGGTTAATTCAAACTTTACTTTTTTACTTGCCATTATTTCTCTTTTCTTCCGCTAACTCTAAGTAAGCTATCCATCCTTGATATTCTTGGATACTAATTTGTTGCAACTCTTGTAAAGTTTTTCCTAATTTTTCTGCTAATGCGTATTGCAGATATAAATTAGTATCCTCTATTAGTTTTTTTTGACGTCCTCAATAGGTTCTTGACCCATAATTTTTTGAGCTACATCAACCAATATCTCTCTATCTACTTGATTTAATAATGCATTTTTATCGCTTAAATCAAACAGCTTGTCTCCATTTTCATCAAGTGCCTTATAAATCAATACATAAGCCATCATTGTTAGATCATCTTCTTTACTCATTTTGTAAAGTTTAGAAGTTTCAGCTAACGTTAATGGCTTACTGTATATTTTTAAAGGTTTATCTTCATCACCCCATTCAGGCACTTCGATTACTCTTACATCTTGCTCTGCAAAATGTTTTTTAGCGTTATCTATTGCTGACATGATCTTACGCTGTTGCTGGGTCTAATGTACCAGTACCTTGTACTGAAATACTAGCTTCAACCAAACCATCAAATGATGCACTTCTTGATACGCCAGTCACAATAGCTGTTCCTGTATAGTAAGTATCTCCAGTATCATTACCCTCAGGATAAACATTTAATGTTATCTCTGAGCCAATAGTTAAAGCACCCTGACCATTAGTATCAGTCTCATCCCAAAATACATCTACACTTCCTGAAAAAGAAGTCAATGATGATTTGAAAGTTCTAGCAGAATCACCCATTGAAGTATCTTCTAAAGTATCAGCAGTTTCTTCAATAGAATATGATCTGATTTCAGCTATAGCATTAGCACCAACATGCACAGTACCTTCGCTTCCTTTATGTGTTGCCATTTTCTTTTACCTCGTCTTTCGACTTTTTCTTAGAAGAAGATTTAACTTTATCATTTGATGGGACTGCTTCTTCTTTCCAACCCTTTTTCTTTAACCACTCAACCTTTGAGGGATGAGCTATTATAGAACTTTTACCATTTGGACTAATTAATTTCATAATTATCTCCTATTATACTGCTATATCAGGATTTGTTTCCTGAACATAGTAGTTAGTTAAGAAGGTAAGAGTCACATATCCTACTGGTTGCTCACCTTCGCCTGTATATTCTATATCTGTTGATTCTATATAAGTGTCTTTTGCTAGTCCACCTAAAGTTCTATCAGCAGCTATAGCTTCTTCTATTTCTTTACTTATTGTATCAATAGTATCATCAAAGTTGCTAGTAGCTTTGCAATATCCTTCTACTACTACTGATAATTCTCTACTCATTAGTCTATCTGTGCCTATAACTATAGGCTCTGATGTTTCAGATTTAGTATATATAACTAATGAGGGTAAGGTATTTTCTTGTAATGTATAAACTCTTGATTCATATACATTACTACCTGTTGTTGTTAAACCTGTAAGAGTAGTTCCAAAATACTCTCTGATTTGTTGTCTTACATGATTAGCCATTATTGAACCTCTAATAGTAATGAAGTCATGCCTAAATTATCATGCTCAAAGTTAATAACTTTGTAATTTGTAGCTGCTTTAATTGTAGTGCCATCTAAATTAGTTATTGCTGGTGCAGCTATAGTATCTCCAAATGCAATACTAGGAATATCTGTGGTCTTGACATGAGCTACTGGTTGAAAACCCTGTATAGGTAATCCACCAGTATCTATGTCTACATATTCTTGATTTAAAATAGCTTTAATTGTAGTTGCAGAGCCACCTGTAGGTGTATAAGTTAAATTGATACCATGTCCATAATCAGCATCTAAATAACCATCAAAGTCTCTGTCAAACTCCATTGCCATTATTTTTTAGCTCTTTTCTTTGTAGGTTTAGTATCAGATTTTTCTAATCCAACACTTCTATCTACTTTCTTTGCTTTTGGTTTTTCTACATGTGGTGTAGCTTTACCATAAGCACATAATTCGTGACCAATATCTTCAGGTAATTCAACAACATCACCAGCATGAACTCTTTGTCCTTTAGCTACTGTATCACTTGTAATTAAAAATTTTTTCATATTTAAGTTGGGGGTATTACTACCCCCATTCCATTTCATCATTAGTTATTAACCATCGTTTGAAACACAGAAGCTAGTAGCATGTCTAACAGCAGTATCTACTGTTTGTAAAGCTACGATTCTGATTCCACCTGAAGTTGATAACGCATATGGATCAACAGTAATGTCTAATCCACCATACATACCGATTAATAAATCAGCAAAATTACCAAAATAGAAATCACCTGAAGTCACTTGATTAGATCTAACCACGTTGTATCCATTGATTTTACCATCAGGCTCAACTACGAATTGAGCAGTATTTGTTGCTTTTTCAGTAGTTTTAAGTGTGCCATAGTCAGCAGGTCTACAAATATAACCTAAAGAACCAATTAAAGCATTGTCGTTAGCAACAGCACTTTCCATAGCAACAACTTCTGCAAAGGTTGGGTTAGCAGCAGCAAATGTTGTTGTGTTGACTCCTGAAGTATTTTTAATACCTGTAGGTTGACCACTTGAACCTGAACCAGCTAATGCACCTAAGTCAATAGCTAAAGCTAATGCTTGTGTTAAGTCATCTCTGATTAAGTTCTCTACATCTAATGATGATTGTTGTAATAACAATCTTGTAGCATCTGTAAATGCACCTATTACTTTAGGTGACATTGTGACTGAACCTGAAGTGAATTCTGATTCAGAAGCAGCATTACCTTCTGTAGCAATCCAACCACCGCTTGAAGCAGCAGTTTTCTTAGGAATTACAACATTACCTTGTAATCCTCTTAGCATTGTTGCACCAGCAGCCATTACTGATGAGCTATTTCTAAGAACATCAATGAAATCTCCGCCCTTGTAGTCTTCAGCAATAAGTGTTGAGTCATCAGAAGAGTTAATATCTCTTTTCCAATTTCTTAACACTTCAGCAGGTAGCATAACGCCTTGTGCAGTTTTACCATATTCTCTAGCAGCAGCTTCTGAACATTCAAATTCAAATTCTGCATCTGCTTGAGCTTTTCTATCAGCAGGATTAGCTAAAGCTCTAATAGCTTTTACTAGGCTGAATCTTTTTACTTCTTCTTTAGTCATGCCGATTTCAGAAGGAGTCTCTAAAGGTTCGTTATTAGAAATATTTTCTAGTAATACACCTCTAAATTCTTCAACTGAGATACCATCAGCAATCGCTTTATCAGCTAAATCTCTTTTGTTGTGTCTAACTGCTAAGTCAATAATCTCTTTTGAGTTTCTTTTGAACTCAGCTTTAGCTTCTTCAACAGATTGAGCTTTAACTTCATCGATATTAATTTTATCGTTTTCCATTGTTTTTACCTCAATTTTATTATGTTGTTTATCTTTAGAACGACCAACCCCGACTAGTCTGCTCTGATCTGCTGGAATTGAAACCGAGCTGATTTCTAGCGGAGACCATTGAGCCTTATAATAGACTTTATCTTCATTACTCATTCTGTTTAGTTTATCAATTCTGTATCCGACAGAAATATTCATTCTAATTCCATCTTTTACATCTTCAAAAACTTCACGAGCTAAAGCAGATTTTCCAAATCTAACTACAGCAGTTGTCCTTTTTGCTGTCTCATCAAGTTTAAATTCTTCTACCACACCAATTTGTTTTTCCATGTCATGGTCTAACAATAATGGTGCTCTACCTGACCCTATAAACTCCATGTTTATATCATCAGCAGAATGTCCTAGCACTTCCATGCCAAAACTTCTTTCAACTGGTTCTTCAGAAGAAACACCAACTCTAACTCTTCTATTTTCCTCATCAATAAATTCAGATTTAGAAAGATCAATAGTTCTATACCTCATTGGCATATCAATTACTTTTCTTTCTTCTTCATCATCGTGATAAGGTCTTTCAGAGTCAGTAGCTTCCATTTCTACTGCTTCACCTTCTTCTTCAACATCCTCATGCTTCTCAAATTCAATAATAACAGTATTATCAGTTTCAGAAACGTTGAGGATATGTCTATCTTCTTTATTTTCCATAGATTTCTCCTCTTTATTCTTTGTGGATAAAGGATGTCCTTCAGGTAGCAAATCTGTATCATGTTTACCGCTTCGGAATTTTCCATTTCTTAAAGCAAATAAGAAACTATTAATTCTTGCTGCAGCCCATTGTTCAGGACTACTAACTGATGGTCTGACTGAAGCTGGATTGGTTTTATATGCACCAATCCCTCTTTCATAAACTTTTGATAATGTAGATACATTGGTTCTTTTGCTTTGCACATCACCAACTTCTTCATTATGTTCTTCAACTTTGTTTTTAATCATTTCAAGAGCTTTCCCTGATACTGCTCTTTCTTCTTCTTTCTTCATTTGTTCGACTAATCTTTTTGACCAAGAAAAACCTGCATCTCCACCCCATAAAGCCCATGCAATTCTTCCGTTTGAAGGGTAGCCATCTTCACCAGCATTAAAACCTTCTGCTTCTTTATCTACTTCATGTCTTGAAAAAAAGCTGTACATTCTTTTTACAGTATCATCTGATAGATTTTCACCAGCTACTATTTGTCTTGCTCTAACAGCACCAACTCTAGTGCCACCTCTACCAAACTCCTCTCGCCAGTCTAAGCCTTTTTGAGCTTCGACTTTCATTCCTTCATTAGGTCTAGGCATCTTCGTTATCATCTCCACCAGTAATATTAGCTTCTACTGGTAATTTAGTTCCAAATGGTTGATATGCTAATTCAATACCATATTGTTTAGCTAGTTCTACTTCTTTTTGATGTTGCTCAAATAGTTCCTCTGTATCTCTACCATAAGCTGCACTAATATCTGAATAGGTAATAGTTCCATTTTGTAATCCTAAAACATTTGATTGCATTTCTTTTAATGGGTCAATCCAAGCAAAACTTCTTGGTATGTAGTTGATTGCATTCGCAAACTTATCAAATTTACTTATAGGCAAATTTATATATCCTGTAGAAATAGCCATTTCTAACCAAGACTTAAATACTGGATTGATAAAATGATCTATTACAAACTGCTGATAAAGTTGATACATACTTCTATCTTCCAATGCACCTTGTCTGATTGAGGAATAATTAACTGAGGTTAAATCGTTAGAAAGTGAATGATATGAGATATTTAATCCTGAAGCTATGCTTCTTAATACACTTGTTGTAAATGAATCAAAAGCAGATGTTGGATGTGTTGGGTCAAATGCTTTAAAGTCCATACCTTGTGGTAATTGTTCAAATACACCAGCTTGTGCATTCATTGATGGTGAGAAAGTATCTTCATATTCACCATCTCCTACATATCCATCCCCATCAGGACTTGTAAAAAATCCCATCTTAGATGCACCAACTCTTGCAGCTACTATTTCAGCTTCAAGATAACCATTAAGCATTTTTACATTAGCCATAGCAGTAGCGACAAGAGAAACACCTCTTGTCTGCTCTGCTCTAGTAGGAATATATGCATGAATAATCTCATCGGCTGGAACTCTTATGTGTTGATTTTGACTTGCGTATGTTCTGTCATATGGATGCTCTTTGTATAAGTGATATGCAACTGGCTTGTCATTTTTATCTACCTCAACACCCATTTTTATTTTGTTGCCAGTTGGTTTGTAAATATCATTTTTATTTTCGTCTAAATGATCTGCTTCTAAAAACTGTAATTGGAAACCAAATGGTGAATCGCTATTTTTTACTTTTCTTATTAATACTTCACCATCTCTAGCCAATGATTCAATAAATATCTTTTGACAATCTAGGAAAGACATTCTTTGATTGGTTGTGCAATTTCCTAATTGTGACCATTCTTTCCATGCTCTTTCTATCAATATGTTTGCACCTATATCAAGTGAGCCATCTTCATTTCTTGCTTTAGAAGATACTCTGATTCCATGTTTACCAATAACATTAGAAATCATTAAGTTTAAATATCTAGCTATATAGCTATCATTTCTAGCTAATTCTCTAGCTCTATCTCTTAATATTCTTATATTGTCTTTGATTTCTGCATCAGCAGATGTGGATGTTGTTAAGAAGTCTGCAAATAATCTACCTGTATTTGCACCAGTATAGCTTCTTGTATATGCTTTTCTTTTCTTTTGCTTTGGAGTCTCGCCACCAAATATTCTGTTATACCATGCCATTATGTGAAACTCTTGGGTGTGTATCCAGCATTTCTACCAAAGTTTACTTTGATAGTGTTTCCTGAACCTTGTTTATTTTTAATTCGTGCTAATTTAACTTCTTTTAGGTACTCTGCTTTGTATCTATCTCTAAATGTCATTAATTCATCTACTGACATTCTTGAGAGTGATCTACCACCTAAAGAAAATGAAGATTGATCTATTGTTGCTCTACCTTCTATAACAGCTTCTATAGCATCAAGAACTTTTTTTGCATGACTTCTTAAATCAGCGTTAGTGTCTGCAAGATTAGGTAATAAAGTTGTTTTGCCCTCATCTATCTGTATTCTTGCAGAATCAGAGGTTCTTGTTATGTATGCAGACCAAATATAATCGTGTGGATTATAGTTATCAGTCGTTGTTGTGGGAACTTCAATATAATAAGTATTATCAGCTTCAGTAGCGTTTATAGTGAATTGATGGCTTCCACCACCACCTGAATCACAATGAAATTCATAACTAAGAGAATATGCATTTGTAGGATAATCAGTTGCTAAATCATCCCTTTTCCAAGCCCAATAGTCTCCAACGACTAATTCGTTTGGCTCTTGGTTTGGATAGTTCTCTCTGTCAAATAAATTGCTCAAGCAAACCTCGTAAAAATAGATTAATCTACCTTTACATTATGATTCATAAGCTAAAAGTCAATTATATTTAAGCGATTATTTCCAATTTGTTGCAAAATTTCCGCGATTTATGGCAATTTTGTTAGTTTTTTTTGGTTTTTCAGGTTTATTTGTGTTTTTTTGCTCAATTCTAGCTTCAATAGTATCAAAGTTAGGGTTAAGTATATAAATAGCAGCAAAATTATATACTAAAGTATCTAATGCTTCGTTTCTTGGTCTAATTTGCTTCCAAACTAAGGATTTCTTACCTCTTACAAATTTTGTAATACGCTTTTCTGCTGTTAGTTGTTTAAAATACTCTTCATCTAAGTCCATGCAGAAATGCAATGTTGTATCTTCAGGTTCGCTAGACAATCTAGCAAAAATAGCTTCTTTTGCAGTATCAGTACCAACACCATACAAAACCGCTTTGTTTTTACCAACGAATGTAGGTCTGTTAGCTATTGGTTTACCAGCTTGTGATAAACCTTTGATTGCAAAGACTCTTCTTGCTTGTCTTGGTTTAGTAAAGTGATAAACCATATTTGTATGATGTCCACCTGAGTCAATAGTGCAACATGATATAGGTATTGGTCTTTTAGATTCTGTAAAAAATCTTTTCTTTAAGTAAGTATCTAATTCATTCCATACATTAAGTGCATTTGGGTCTCCCCAAAATATCTTGTAATCAATTACATATGCTTCATATTGTTTTGCCCATCCTACAGTTTGACACTCTATACGATCTTTCTGCACATCGCATCCAGCAGTAATAATTAAGACATCTTCAGGAATACTAGCATGATCGTAATTTAATCTTCTTTCTAATAATGATTCATATTCAACTGCATCACCCTGTTCTTCCCATGACTCACCTAATGCAGTATTAATCCAAGTTTTTAGCATTTCAGGTTGTTTTTTAGCTTCAAGAAAGTTTGTTGCCATATCTGACCATTTAGACCAAGGTGAATATAATTCTGATATATGAAATCCTGCTGTTTCTGACTTAGGTGCTGATGCAATCCATTTACCATGTTTTAACATCCATTGTTTTTTTGATTCATCTATAACTGAACCACAATGTTCACAAGCATAAGAAGCTGTTTCAGGCTTATCATCATCCCAAACAACATTCTTCCATTTTAAAACTTGGCTCTCATTACATTCAGGACAAGGAACATGATAGTAGCGTTTATCTGACTCTTCAAAAGCAGTTTCAATTCTTGATAGTCCTTTTATTGTAGGAGTAGAACACATATATATCTTTTTATTCCAAAAAGTTGTTGTTCTTTTGGTTGCTAGTGATATTGGGTCTCCTTCTGCACCTGCTGATTGTTCATATCTATCAACCTCATCAGCCAATACAATTCTTATTGGTCTTGATGCTAGTCCTGATGCTGAATTAGAGCCAACTATATTTAGATTACCACCTGCAAACTTTTTAGATAAAACTGTATTACCTGAATCACGACTTCTTGGGTCTTTAACACAATCTCTTATCTTTTCAGAATCTCTAATCATCATAGCAAGTCTATCTTTACTAAATGCCTGTGCCATTTGTAAAGTTGGTTGCATTATTAACATTGGAGCTGGGTCTTGATCTATGTAATAACCAATTACATTTAATAATATTTCAGTAGCACCAACTTGAGCAGACTTCATAAATACTATTCTTTGTATATCAGGGTCATTAAATGTATCCATGATTTCACGTTGAAATGCTGCTCTATCAGTTCTCCATTGACCAGCTTCAGCAGATGATTCAGGTGAAAGTCTCCTGTAGGTATCAGCCCAATCAGATATTTTTAATTTAGGCGGTGGTGTCCACGTCTGATTCGTCTGTTGAATCAGTTTTTCTATATTTTTGAGGTATTCCATCTTCTGCTAATTCACTTAGTGCTTCATGCACTTGTTCTTTTATTAATTCTTCTACTTCTGAATATTTATCTAAAGTTAAAACTTGGTGTGCTATCCTTGATGGTAGTCCTAATAGCTTTGCTCTAGCATTAGATACATAATCTATCCATGTATCAGCTACTAATTCTGCTGGTATTAAGCTCTTTTCTAATTCTTCTACTTCTAACTCTGCTTTTCTAGCTTGTGCAGCAGTAAGTTTGGTTTTTTCTTCTGCAATATCTCCACTACCAGTCCTTTTGTTATATCCACCTAGTTTTCTAAGGTAAGAAATGTATGCGATTCTGCAAACATCCATATTTAAAGGGCTTCTACCTTTTTTTGAAGGCAATATGCCGTCTCTAATAAGTTCTGATACTCTTTTGACCGATAAATCCAAATGGTCTGCGATATCTCTTTGTGTAGCCATACAATGCGTTATTTACCTAATTCTATTTTGACTGTCGCTAAAAAAATACTGGGGTCGCGAATAACCA